>Ga0209348_1000079_pt1 | contig 59428 bp, 96 predicted proteins | sample ETNvirenome_2_30_FD_184065 | JGI IMG/M metagenome (GOLD analysis project Ga0209348, IMG submission 184065) | Marine viral communities from the Pacific Ocean - ETNP_2_30 (SPAdes) (version 2) | ecosystem: Environmental > Aquatic > Marine > Oceanic | place: Pacific Ocean | collected 2013-06-22 | reverse complement strand
CCGTTGTATTTGTGTTGACTCCAATACTTTGAGAAGAACCTAAATATGCTTGAAATGATGGTCTTAGTAATTGACTATTTACGCCTGATGCTAAAGCAACTGTCTCACCACTTGCACCAATAGTAATTGTACCGCTACCTTGTGAAGATTGTTGTTTGATATTATCTACAAATAGAGTTCCCATTATACTACCGTCAATGTTCCATTAACTGTTACTGTGCCTGTGAAAGAAGCAGGACCTGCTATCATCATGTTATCCCCAGATGCAACTGTGATATTGGATGATATAGATGCTTTATTTTCATAACCACCGTTGATTGCTTTTATCATACCAAATTCAATTGAGTTTTCTCCAGGTGTAGTTTCACCTATAGATTTACCTTGGTATACTACATAAATATTATTAGTTCCTGTTGGCGGTGCAGCTGTAAAAGCTAAAGTTGTGCCACCAGATATTGTGTAAGCTGAGTGAGGGTCCTGACGAACATTTCCCACAAAAACTTCTACTTCGTTGGTATTCGTAACAGTTTGTGAAAGTGTAAAATTTGTTTCTGAATTATCACCGCTGAACTGCGAAGAGTTCATGGTAAGTAAATTTCCTTTTGGTGCGTTTCCTAAATAGGCCATGAATCTCCTTACGTACTTATTGCATCAACAAAAGAAGATACTATATCTAAACTCGATGCCGTATCGCTACGAGCTTTAAGTTGATCTCCATTTTGAAGAACTATTTTACTACCCCCATCAATGAGCTCAAGCGATCCGCCTGGGACTATCGGTGCTCCTTTGATTAGTCTATGTTCATTTCCTCCGTTTAAAATAAATACATCCACATTGATTGTAGAAGTAGTTACATTTGCGCATCTTATTGAAATAATTGCATCATCAGAATTAGCTGTTCGTAAAACTACGGAACTCGTGCCTACATTTCTTTGTATATCTCGTTCAAAATCTTGTGCCATAATACCTCATTATATGTTAATTGCGGTCAGAGTGCAATTGCCATTGCTACGGCGAACCCTGCCGATACCCCTGCTGTTAAAACCTCTCCGTTTGCTGTTACTGTTCCAGAAAATGTTCCTGTTGTTGCTGTAATTCCTGCGTTAAATGTAGCGGCACCAGCTTCACTCATGTCAAGAGTTAATGCAGTAATATCAGAACCCCCATCGTTACCTTTAAAGATTAAATCTTTATCTTGAACTTTTGTATGTAGAATGACATCACTTGATGAATTATGAATACGCAACATTTCTGTTGCGCCATCTTTATATTGAATACCATTATCAGCATTATGAGCGTCCAACACAATTAATGAATTAGATTCTACTGATATTCCACCCGCTGATGAAGCAAGTCTTATTGCAGGGCCAGTAGCAGCTGATGAGTTTAAATTTAAAATTCCACTCGAAGAAACAGTCATGTCTGTACCATCGCCAGATATAGTTTCACCTGAGTCTCCGAACTCAATGACTTTGTTAGCACCTAAAATAACTTTATCATTAAATGTAGCTGCACCTGCCTCTGACATATCAAGTTTAAGTGCCTCAATTGCTGATCCACCATCATTACCATGAAATGTTAAATCGCCATCACTTATTGTGCTTTTTACTTCAAAGTTATTTCCACTTTTTAATATATGACCAAATTGAGTGCCACCATCTAAAAACTTAACTTCGGTGCCATCAGCGTCTAATATAATATCGCCTGGAGAGTCAATGGTTAAATCATCACCAGCCTGTGTTATTATTGTAAGACCACCATCACTATCTTGTATTCTTATTGAAGGATCAGCTCCATTAATATGTATTTCTTCTTGTGGATTAGTTGTGCCAATACCTAAAAAGCCATTTGTTCCAAATCTTGCTACTTCATTTGAATTAACTAAAAATCCTAAAGCAGAATTAGTTCCATGTGTTCCAATACTACCAATACCTTGACCTGAAAAAGGCGATTGTAAAATAATACCTCTACCATCTGTGTCTTTGACTTTAAATGTAGCAGATGATGAATTGTTTTGACCAACAACACTTAAATTTTCAGCAGCAACATTATTAGTTCCAATTGAAACTCTACCAGCATTGTTTGCGTCTATTCTCATTGCTGTGACTTCAGAGCCACCATCATTTACTCTAAACACTAAATCTTTATCTGATACCGATGATTTAATTACAAAGTCTGAAGAGTCATTTGTAAATCTACCAATTTCTGTGCTGGCGTCTGCAAATATGATATCACCACCATCAGCGTCTAAAGTAATATCACCTGCAACATCAATAGTTAAATCACCTGAACTTAAATCTATTTCTGTGCCATCGATTGTAATATTGTCAGCTTTAAGACCTGCATTTGCTGTTACTGTGCTGTTGAATGTAGCAGCACCTGCTGCCGACGCGTCAAAAATAAGAGCGTCAAGCTGTGATCCTCCATCATTTACATTAATTGCAAAATCTTTATCTGATGTTTGAGAATGTATTGTAAATCTAGTTGAGGAACTAACAAAAGCAGCATAATTTACACCACCATCGTTTAATAATATTTGTTGATCGCCGTCTAATATTAAACCGTTTGTAGCAGTTACTAAGAGATTTGTTCCATCAAATTTTATGTTATCCCCAGCAGTATGAAATTTTAATTGTTTACCTGAACCTAATAAAACATTGTCATTAAATGTAGCAGCACCTGCTTCACTCATATCTAAACTTAATGCTGTAATTTGTGAGCCACCGTCATTACCTCTGAACTCAATGTCTTTATCTTGAACAATCGCTCTTAATTGTACTGTGTTTGAAGAGTTTTCAAATTTAGCAATACTTGTGCCACCAATATCTAACTCAAGGGCACCAGAGGCAGAGCCAACCTTTAATTCAATATTACCTGTGCTGTCTACAATTGTTTTGGAACCTGATGCAATAGTTAAGTTAGTTCCATCTCCTGTAATTGTTTCTCCTGAATCTCCGAACTCTATTGTTTTGTTTGCAGCTAAAACTACTTTGTCAGCAAACGTTAAAGCACCTGCATCATCACCTGAAATCCAAGTTGTAGTTGCTCCACCACTATTACCAGCAATTTTTAATTGTCTGTTACCTGTGGCTGAATCTGCATCCACAGCTGAACCTATAATTACGTTACCTGAACCAGATGTAATATTATCTCCAGCATTTTCACCAATAACTAAATTTCTAACACCAGTAATTAATTTTCCAGCACTTTCACCTATTGCAATGTTATTGTTACCTGGATCAGCGCTTCCTAAAGCAGCTGCTCCTATTGCAATATTTCCTTGCGGGTCTGTCGCCCCTGCACCAGCACTAGTACCTATGAAAACATTTAATGCACCTGTTGTTAATGCAGACCCAGCACTTGTTCCAAGCGCCACGTTACTATCACCACTAGTGATAGCATCCAAAGCCGAAATACCAACACCTAAGTTATTCTGAGCGGAGTTTAAAGTACCTGTAGTTGCATGACCAATTAATAGTGAATTTGTAAAATTTGCCCCTTCAAATTTACCTGGTACAAATTTATTTGCAGGAAGAGTACAAAATACTGTTTTGGTCCCTGCTGAAAAATCTACTAAATTACCACTGTTTGAAGAAGTGAAAACTTCTAATCTTGATAGTGTGTCTGGAGAGGCATCAGTTACGACACCTCTACCAACTTCAAATTCACCTGTCTGTGGTAAAACGATATTATAGTAAGTCTCATTGGAATTACCAATACCTGCAACAAAGGTCTGAAAATCTTGAAAAGCTCCTCCAAGATTTAGTGTCCCCGTACCTGTTGTAGTAGAGGTCTCCTTAACCCTATCGTTAAATACCAGTGCCATTTAAGTCCTTAACTAATTCTTATAATAGCAGCAGATGTAGTAAATGCAGGAAACTGAATTGTAAATGTTCCTGCGGTAGCTGTTTTATCTCCACCAAAATCTAATACACATACCGCGTCAGTGGTATTAGATCCACCGTCAGTTGTTGTATTGTAAATTAATGCACCTCTTGCAGTTAATGTTACACCTGTGAAAGATAAATCTGCAAAGTCAGTTATTGAAACACTAGATGAAACTTTTACTCCTTGATTTACTAATGCTTTACCACCTTGTGTGTATGTTCCAGTATTTGAGACTTGACCACCTGTACTATCTCCTGGATAGTTAGCAGTTGATTTACCAATCGTTGCCGAGTTTGTGTATAATGCAAGTTTGTATGTGTGTCCTCCAGAGGATTCAAAACTATGTTTTCCTTGCATAAGTTCTTTTTTAAATGAATCGCAAATTGCGTTAGTTGTTATTGCCATGTTATTCTCCTATAATTATTATGGTGATGGAGAGTCCACTTTTATTCTTGGAACACCATCATCAAATTCTGCCCGTCTTCTTCTACCCATTTGTTGGATAGCAAAAGCTTGTACTTCTTCATTATACTTACTTTTGTATAAGTTGTACATATCCATCGGGCCTTTAAGATACGCAAAACATTCTGTTAAGACACCGTGTAACAACATTGATTCTTGATTTGTTGATAAATAAGTAGTCGTACTACTGTCAAAGTGTGGTGGTGATATAACATAATTCAATTGAACTCCATATGCAATGTTTGGAGTAGGAGCAACAACAATAGTATTCTCATTCCAATTTGCATAGTATTTTGGTTTACCAGTTGTACCTGATGCATTAAATTCAGATATAAAACTTGTGTCTCTTTTTTCCATAAATTCTCTTGCAGAAGTAATTGTGTTATCAGCAAACACTTGTAATGATCTTATTACTAAAAAATCGGATGGAGTAACAAGATATCTTTTGTTAGCTGTAAAGGATGAAGTTGCGTATTTTCTTGTATCATCATAATCAACTTTACCAGCAATTTCTAATTCTATATTTCTAATAAATTGATCTATAAGAGTGTCTGATAATACATTACTATCTACCTCTGTATAACTTCTTACTTGAGTTAAAAAATTTGAATGTGTAATTGCCATTAACTTATACTCACTGTTGTTTTACCAATTGTTGTTACTAACTCTCTACGTCTGTTTTGAACAGAGGGATCTTCTGGTGCCATTGAAGAAACAGTTGTAGTAAAATCACCTGGATTTTTAACAACACTTGTAAATACTTCCGTTCTAAAAGCAAAGTCACCAGGTAATGTTAAATCTGCTTCACATACTGTTGCACCACCAGAGCTAACAACTGTAATATCGCTTGTTGCTAAAGTGTTAATACTTTGCATTTGTGTTGGTTGTTGAAATTTCATGGGTCTTGCATTTTGTAAAGCAATTGCATCTGCGTTTGTTCTACGCCTTCTTATTTGTGGGTGTTTCGGTTCGAATTCTGTGTAATGTACTAATGAACCGTTCCATTCTTTAACCATTTCATCATATGGAAATTCCATACCTGATCTATCTGATATAGCTTTTGCCTTTTGACCTGTTGCAAATTTTCCCATAACTATCCTAAATTAAATGATTGTGGAGATATATAAACTGAAGTTCTTTGACCATCTTCATCTAAAGCACGTTTCATTTCATCTTCATAAATAATTTTATTTTGTTGAACTAGTTGCGGTGCCTTCTTCATAGCAAGATAATATGCTAAGCCTGCACACATGCATGGTAAAAATCTATAAACAACATCTGCCGATCGTGAAAAAGAAAAAGATTCACTTGCTGTTGTACCCGCATCTTCTATTCTTTTTATTACAAAATATTTCAAATGCGTGTAGTTATTCAAATCAGGAGTTTGATATAAAAATATTTTTGGTGTTTTTTCTCTAGCTACATAATATTGTGAAGGTGTTCCAGTAGAAAATTTATTTGGTAAGCCAGCATATGCAGATCTATCAATTTTAGTTAAAGATAAATCATCAGTATTTGAAGTATTACTTGCTGCAGCAGTAGTAGACACAAAAGCTTCAAGAACATCACTTACATCAGAATCTACTGTGTACTCTGCTTGTCCTGAAACTAAGGCTTTTTCATCTTGCTCGACCTTCCACAAATGTATACCTCTATTACCCCATTCTGAAAAAAGCAAATTCAAGGATCTTCTAGCGCTTCTTAAATCATAACCGCTGTTAGTTCTCATAGCGCATCTTTCATACGCCTCTTCTATTATTTCATCAATATTTAAATCGAAACTTGTAGACATTGTTATAATTTAAATCCTTTAATTAAATTTCCATAATAATTTTCATAACTTTTGTTACTAATTTTTTTTCCATCAATTTCTGATTTTATATGGCTACCTATATATTTTTCTGTTTTCATTCCGGAAGGTTTTGATGTTGTTTGGCTAAATGCTGCCCTACCCATCGCTGCTTTCATAACTTTTCCAGCAGGAACACAATTTGGCACTAATTTATTACCCTTTTTTTTCATACCTTTTTGAATGTATCCATCCCAGCAAGTTCCTTGTTTTGCCATCTAAGTTTCTCCTTTTTGCGGTTGTACAACTTCTTGGATTGTATCACTTTTGCTTTAAAAGTTCTAGACCTTAGAATTTTAGCTACAGGATTAGATAAGATCTGTGGCTTTACCAATAATTGGTTTGTATTTTGTTTTACCATCTTCTTTATAAGCTCTCATATATTGTGCTCTTGGTTGAAAGGGTACGTATGATGCATGAATCCACCCCGAGTTGGGTTCTCCGGGAGTGTAGAACTCGAGTATTAACTGATCTGTTGTGCAGTTCATATTGATCCAATCAGCAACTTCAGCATTGTCTACACCAACACATTCAAAATCTGCAGCCTCAGCTTTTGCATGCTGTGAATTTACAGAACTACCTATCGCTGCACATAATTCAGGAGAACGATACCCACTGGTCACCTTAACTCTACCAAAGTGATCACGAACTGGCTGCAAAATATTTTCACACAATGCTTTTAACTTTTCTATTTGATCTGCATTAGGATTGTTATCTATATCCAAACGTATGGCTGTATCTGATTTAGTAAGTTCTAATAAACTAAAGTTTCTACTTAAATTCATTTTTTTTCTCCCTCATAAGATATATCTTCTCCCCATTCTTGAAGTTTATTGTAAGTTCTTTTAGTTTCTTTTTTTGTTTCCATTTCATAGAACATTTTATCAGAATCTTCTGTAACCATTTTTGAATTTTCTGCATCCCAGTAAGTAGTTTGAACTTTATAATCTGGCCAACTGTTGTCAGTAGTATAACTATTAACGTGCCACAAAATACGATTATTAGGCTGAGCTGCATAATTGCCGTTATCAAGAGCCAATACATGTGCACACTTATGTTCTTGAGGAATTTCAGAATGTTCTGTATCCAAAATATTATTTTCTGGATGGCCCCAATCAATAGTAAATAAATATCTTCCATGATAAAATTTTTTGTTTAAGCCTAAATATTTTCCATCTAAACCATCCAACCAATCAAAACGATGCACACTAGGATAATAACTGAAACAGTTCCACAACTCCAACTCGTGTAACAACATATCGGGCACCTCGGTTCTACAAAGATGTTTTTGAAAAAACGCTGAGATAGGCAGTCTCCAATAACACGCCCCGTTCGGTAACATGATATTAAAAAGGATCGCACGTCCTGTGATCGAAGTAATCCCAAAGACAACGCAGTCTTCAGAATCTTTATCGTAGTTTTTATCCATATCATAAAGATACTCCTTTTTTATTTTACAGTATATTGGAGGAATGTTTGCATTTAGATAAGCCATAAATACAATATAACATAAAATTATTTAAGAATAATAGCTTTAATGTGTTTTTCACCTAAATATAACTCTGTTTCTGCTTTACCCTTCCAGCATTTATATGATACTGACTCGCTATATTGTCTCTCCGCATGACGCTTGCCTCGAAGACATACAGCCATAGATTCTTGAATACGATGCTCCTTAATCTCTCCGTTTACAAACATAAGTAGGGCTATCACAGACTCAATCATTGTGAGCTCCCGTTTGTATATTTCATTTCACGATTTGCATCTTTTAATTTTTCGATATCAACTAAAACTTTATCCATTTGTTTTCTTAAAAATTCTATGTTGACTTTATTTAAAGCCATAGACTCTATGTGTTTGTTTAACTTATCTGTAGTCTTGTAAAGATCTTCAATCATCATAAACTGCTCAGAATCTGCGGGCAGTGATCCTAGTTGTCCACGTGGCCATTTAATTCTAAACTCTGTGTTCTCTTCAAGATCTTTCTCCATTATTTGTATACGGGTGTCTGCAACATTGAGACGTTCTATTATTTGAAAGTAACCCATGGTGCCGAGTGCCACGATGATGATCAAAGAGGCAACCGTCTTCATAGGCATTTGGACAGCTGCCTCTTCAGATATGTTGAGTGGTTTGTTAGACATTATTTAGTCCAAAGCCAATCAGCCACTTTTCTACCTGGCCAACAAATAATTTTCCATATCCATTTTACTAATTTCTTTGCCATAGTCTCCTCCTCTGTTGTTGTATGTATACAATTCATACAATTACAATTATAACCAATACATTGATTGGTGTTAATATACGGCCCTACCCCTTTACAATGACAAGGATGAAGGCATAACGAACACGTTAACACTTCCATCTTCTTCTTGCCTGTCTTAATCTTGAGTTAGGATCTGCAGCAGCTTTTGGAAATTTTTTCATTTGTCCTGCTGATCTTGCGCAAAATGATTTACGTCTTTTTGCAGCTTTTGACCCTGGTTTAACTTTACCAGTCACAGCTGTTTTTAATTTTGATCCTGGGTTAGCTCTTCTATAAGCAGCAACTCCTGCTTGAGTCATACCCGCACCTTTTTCAGTGGGTCTAAAATTTTTTTTGTTTCTTTTAGGCATCACGTCACCACCACGTTTAAAGCCTAAGATATCTAAACCAGATTTATTCATTTTATGTAAAAGTTATTGTGACACCTGCAGTGCCTGAGATTGTTGCATGGATTCCATTTGCAAAAAGAATACCCGAACCTGGTAGATACATATCTAAACCCTCTTCTCCAAACAAATATGTTGCGATGGTGGTTCCACTAGCTCCTCCAGTTTTAAAAATAATTGAGCCACTTGCTGAATTACCTTTACCTTGTATAGAAGTTAATCTAGCTCTCCTATTTGTAGGAACCATTTGTGCAGTCGATGTAGCATGAGCTACCGATTGGTCACTTGTAAATGAACCACCACCAGACATTTTTATCCGTTACTTCCAGTTAAATTTGGTCCTGAGAATTTATCTGTTAATAAGGTATAAGCTGTAACATGTGTTTTTGTCTTACAAAAAATACCTTTTGGAAATAAAATTCCATCTTCAGGAAAATTAAAATTAATTACATCACCAGTAGGAACATCAGCTTGAAATAAAGTTGTTCCCGTATTTGACTCTGTTGTTAATTCTAATACACCAGCACCACCACCGCTTGAAGCAATTATAATACCTCTTAAACGAACTGGTTGTGCAATAACTGCGGAAGCACCAGCGGCTGCTGCCGATCTAGTTGCTTGTATGTCAGTTTTAGCTGCCATTTAATCTCCTTAATATGTGGCTCCCGAAGGAGCCACTAATTTTATCTATTAAAACTGTTGTATGTTTATAATAAATCTAAAGTTACCACTAGCTGATGCATTTACAGTGTTTGTAATTTGCAAGAAAATATTTCTTGCTGCACCAGAAACATTAGCCGCTGGAGATGCTGCAGGTGATGCATCACTTCCAGTAGTGTTAATTAATGTTAAGTTGTAACCAGCTCCTGCAGGAACAGTAGTACCGCCATCAAGAATTTGATCTGTAATTGCAGCCACTAATTGTGCTCCGCCTGTTGCAGTTCCAACTTTAAAACCAATGTCACCTGCACCTGTTAAAGTTGGTGCGGATGTACAAACAATATCAATAGAAGTAATAATTGAATTATCTGGCTGAGAGAATTGTACCTCAGTCGTTCCAGCTGTTGCTGCTACTATTACGTCTGCAGTTCCTTGTGCAACAAGTTTTGTACCTGTGTACGCACCTGTTGAACTAATTGCGAATACATTAGTAAAAGCACCTGTAGTCGCATTTTTCGTTGCTCCGATAAAACCGTTTTCCGATCTTACTGGTCCCGAAAATGTTGTGTTAGCCATAATTTTCTCCTTTGTATAGCATTAATTATGTCGTCTCTATACCGTCTGCCTAGCCAGTCGACATAATAGTTTCTCTAGGTTTTTACATTATACATAAAAAAAGGGGCGATGTAAAACACCGCCCCTTTAGTAAATACTTACGTATTATCTATTAACTAGTTGGTAAATTTCCGTTACCAAAAACACATCTTGGATCAGAAAATCCGAAAGAGTATCTTTCTCTAGCTTTAAATCTTACGTTACCAGTATCGAAGTCACCTTCCATCGCTGTTTTGATTGGTGATCTAACGAACATTTTGAATCCGTTAGGTACATCAGTCGTTAAGAAGTATGAATCAGTATCAGTAAGGAAGTTGTTTACAACATATCCTTCTGGAACCATTCCCATGCTTCTTACAGCATTGATGTCGTTATCTGCAGTTCCTGTTCTCATAGGAGTCTTCATCAGTCTCTCAGCAGTAAATTGTAATTCTTTTGGAATTATCATTTTTCTACCTTGAGTAGCGATTTTAAGACCTCTTTCGTCTACAAATCCTGCGATGTCGATTAACGACTGCTCAAGTGAAGTTTCGTTAAGGTCTGCAGCAGTTGAAAGAACATTTGAGAAAGTTCCACCAGTTGCAAGTGGGTGAGATGCATTAATTAATGATACACCATCTCCACCAGTTACTGTTGTAACCTGCGCGTTGTTCAATACGTTTGCAGCTTTAACTTGCTTCGTATTTGCCATAGATCTTGCAAGAGCTCTTGTGTATCTTGCAGCTAATCTATCGTATAGGTTATCTTCGATTGCTTCCTCAGTGATTGAGAATGCTAACGCGATTGTTTCGTGTGAGTATCTAGAAGTGAAAGTCTCACTAGCTTGATCAAACACTACTCCAGCACCTTCTTGTTTGACTGGTGCAGAAGCAAAACCGCTTAACATTACTTCCTCTTCGAAAGCTCTGTCAGATGTTTCAGTAGTATAAATTTCAGCATGCTGATTTTCATATCTACTATATTCCAGGCCGAATAAAGCATTCAAACCTGGCTCTAGTTCTTTAACTAGTTGCGAACGTGATATTGCCATAGTTATTCTCCTTTATTTATTATAGGCCTGTGCCACTTCTGTAGAAGTGGTTGTTTATTCTAACAAGAACATTTGCGTTTGCAGAACTTGTGTCAGAATTATCTGGGTCTTGCGAAATGTCGATCGCTTGAATAGCGAAAGTAGTCGCAGTTCCTGATACTGAAACATCAAGTTGTGCTTTTGATATTCCTGTTTGTGTTACACCAGTAGTGTTAGTAACAGAATAGTTTTTAAATAGATCTGCTCTAGTAAAAGCCGCATCTGCATCTATCAAGAAAACTGCATCTGGATCATCAACAATAAAAGCTGTGATGTCACTAGCTGCAATTGAACCTGGATAGTGATTGCTAAATGTAGGCTTTTTTGTAGTTGGATCAGTGTAAAAACATCCGTTAAAAACTCCCACAACAGCGTCCGATGTATTAGCACCATGTTTCTGAATATTTCCAGATGTTAGTGGTTCCACTAAATCACCTTGGTAAATCGCAGTCGCATAGCCACTCGCAATCGTATATCTGTTTTGAGCTCCTACTAATGGTGAACCGTCAAGTTTTCTGTAAGGTCTTAAACCAAACTTTTCACTTACGTTTGCCATAGTTGTTTTCTCCTTTTAACGTTTATATTAAATCCAAGCTACTTGTAGGTATCGCAAAAATATTACTTTTTACGAGAACCGCCAAAGGTAACTCTAGACTGCCTATCAATATTGATTGGCATGTCCGGGTGTTGTTCCTTCATAAGATCCCTATCAATCGCGTCTGTTCTGTCTTGAGTAATTTTTTGAAAATACTCAGCACGTTGTTTTAGAATCTCCTCTGGTATCCTTGCCAACACAAGGCCCCCAATTCCAACGAGACCAGCATGTTTTCCTTCAGAAATAACTGGGTATTCATTTTGACCTATTTCACTTAAAAGTGTTTCAGCTTTAACAAATTCCCAACCTTCTCTAAGTTTTTTCGAAACGTTTGCAACGTCTTCAAAACCCATAGTCGCAGTTCTTATCCATCTATGTGCATAACCCTGCGGAGCAGCTGGCGCATCCAAACTGGATGGTGGAGTCCAATCTTTTTTTCGAGATTGTTTAGATCTAGATTCCGACTCGCGTGAAGTTTTTATTTTTTCCATGTTATACTCCTTCCTTCACGTATTTTGCGTATTCCTCTAGTGGCACCCCTAATTTCTTAGCGATAACTACCTGTGATTTGGTGAGCCTCACAGATTTGCGTCCACCTGAACGTCTACTAACTGAACCTACATTTTGGACGGGTTCTTTCGCAGGTTTAGTTTCTTCAGTAGTGTCCTGTGCAAACTTTTGAGGGAAATACTCCTTCATACGTTTGTTGATTTCATTATAATACTCATCTGTTTCCGCATCAATACCCTGACCCATAAGTTCTTCATGAATACTCATGGCCGCTCCGGTCATGACCCTATCCGTTCCAAACCACTCGTTAGTCTCAGCCCATTTTTGGGCTTTTTGCGAAATTGGTGGGGGTGGTGCTTCTTCAGATGATTTTTCCTGTGGTGTCTCAGCTTTAGCTTTTTTTTCAGCTTGAGCTAAAGATACCTTTTCCTTTTCTACAGAAAGTTTAGAAAGTGCGTCTTGAGCCTCCGTAATTTTTTCTACATCGTTTGACTCCAAGGCAGCTCTTAAAGTATTTTTTACTTTTTCTCTTTCAGCATCAATTCTTGAATCGTATTCCTTAAGATAATTTGTATCAGTTTCTTCAAACTTTTTGTCCAAAGTATCATATTTATTTTTCAATCCTTTTGCATATTCGAGTGCAGCCTTTTCTCTTCTTTCAGCTTCTCTTATTTGAAAAGTTAGTTTATCTATTCTTTTTTTTACTTTTTCAGAATAGTCTTGCAAGTCTTCTTTTTTTTCTTCGACTTGTATTTTTTCCTCTGTTTTTTCTTCAGGTTTTTCCTCAGAGTCTTTTGTTTCTTGTAAAAGTTCTTTTGCTGTTTTACCACCTGTTACATCGGTATAACCAAGATCTACATTTTCTTTTTGTGCAAATGATTCATCGGGTTCTTTTGCTTCAGGTACGTTTACATTTTCCTCATTAACACCATCGGTGTCTAACTCAACTTCTTGAGCTTTATTATCTTCAGCCATATTTCCTCCTAAAAATGGTGCAAAATATCACGTGGATTTTTAATGGTTGATATGACCTCATCATCATTCAACACTCTTACTTCTCCACCTTCAATTTTGAATCTTGAACCAGCATACCTGCTAAAAATAATCCAGTCATGAAGTTTACACCAAGCACCAAGAGGAAATTTTTCTTTGTCTCTATAACAAAGATTTCCCATTTTCAAAACAAGGCCACAAACTGTGGTCATTTGAATTGTTTCTTGAGTTGTATCGGAAAGAATTATACCACCCTTAGTTTTTTTTGGCCCAGCATAAGGTAAAACTAGTAATCTATACCCTGTTGGTGATGGTAATCTTTCTAAAAGGTTATCGTCTATTGATTTGGGATCCAGAACTGTTGAAACTTCTTCTTCAGATTTATATGAATCCTCAAGTTTCCCAGTCCGTTTCGGTTTCACCGTGGACATTGTCATCTTCTATCTCCTGTTTATTCAGCAGGTCTTTTAGTTCCTGTTGCAAATCCTCTAGGGATTTGATTTGCCCCCTAACATATTGTAGTTGGTCCATGGTGTCAACACTATATATAGCTGCTTCCTTATAACGTTCTAATCTTTTATGAATTGTTTTTTGTATTAAAGAAATTGTATCAAGATTAATTATCATCACATAAGTTTTAAACTTTTATGATTTATAAAGATAATTTATGCTTTTGCAAATGTTTTTACGTTAGTTGGTTTACCACCAACTCCTTGAGCTTTACTTCTCTTCCTTGCAACCGCAGAACGCCTTTGCGATTCTGTCATTCGGGCGGCTTTTGCAGCAGGCACGCATTTGGGGTACTTTCTTTTTGATCCACTTGCAGATTTTCTTCCACATTCTCTAAAACCTCCCCCAGGTTTTTTTGATCCAATGTCTACCCATTTTTCACTGAACCATTTTTTCAGTCCACCTGATTTCATGTACTGAATATTTTTTTGCATTACATTAAATCTTTATAATAATCACTCATTCCACCGCTTTTTAATTTAATAGAATCTAATGATTGTGCCTGTTGTTTATGTAACCCAGACGCTTTGTGTAAAGCTTTAGCAACTTTTTTTATTTTCGCATCTCCACCTTTATTCATCATTTTAGATTTTTGAATTCTACCTAAAGCTGATTGAGAACCTGCCGTCATTCCACCAACTTTTTTTCCTGCAGGTTTAGGTCCTTTAAAATCTTTTCTTTTCACACCAGATGGATCTTTGATTTTTCCTGCACAAATTTTGCTAGCGTATGCGTTCGCATATGCTGACGGATAAACTGAAAATTTTCTCTTTGCTGCGGCTTTACCTCTTGGACATAATTTAGTCATTTTATTTCTTTCCTTTAAATATTTGTGTTCCCTTTATACCATAAATGCTCGCCACGACAAGAATCCACAAATTAGTGAACCATGACGGCAGCTGCTGGAACTGCTCAAAGAACATTTTTATTTTTTCAGACGCACCCGGATCATCCGAGAAGACCCCCCAAGCAATCACCAAGATTGGCAAAGTTAGAATTATCAAAACTGCCTCGTCTTTCCAGTCTGATTGTCTAGCCTCTAACAATTTACCCTGGTAAGCTTCTTCACCTCGAGCTTGACGTTCTGCATGTAATAATTGTGCATCGGACATTGCAATTTTTGCTTTTTGTTTGTTGGCATAAATTTTACTGCCAGCATTAATTGCTAATTTTAAGGCACTGAACCACATTCTTAAATTTCTCCTTACGTCTATTACTTAAATAATCTATCATTTTATCAACTGTAGATAAAGCCCCTTGACCATTGATCCTCCATCTCCATGTATCTTTATGATGTAGTTTTCTTCTCTTACAAAGGTAAATACAACCCCCAAAAAAGTCATGAAACCTTTTAACCAAATCCTTATCAGACATCTCTACGCTACATGCAAAATATTTTTTTGTTTTTAGCTTTGACCAAATACCAAAACTTCCCTCTCCATCAAATACTCCTGCTAAAAATATTATTTTTTCTTTTTCAGAAAGATTATCGTAAACCGATGAACTTTTTTCCGGTAGTTTGTATGTCTTTAATGCCTTTGATATCAGATTTTACTCCTGGTTCTCGATGAGGACAACCACCTTTTTTTAATCCTTGTGGGTTTGGTCCTCTTTTAGGGGGTGGTCCTGATTTAACACCACCACTTGAAGTTTCAAGACTGTTGTGTTTTTCTAATTTCATTTTTTCCTTTCTTAGCAATTGATACAACCTGATTTTTACCCATAACTTTAGCTCTTTGTTCCATCACTGTTAATATTTGTATTTTTCTAGCAAACGGTTTGTTTACACGTTTGACTTTCGCAACAGTTGCTCTTGCATCTTCAGGTGTTGCAAATTTTATCTTAACTGTATCTCTAGGATTTTCATCTGTGTATAGTCTTCTACCAGAACCTTTTGGTTTTTTACCTGTACCAGTTTTTGGATCGTTATTTTTTGGCAAGTTTTTGCCTCGCTACTTCTAATCTTTGATCTGATTGATCAGATTGCTCTGATAATTTATCGTATTGGAAGTCTAATCTATTAGCTTCCTTAGTCATATCCAATTGAGCTTTTAATTCTGTTTCTCTCTCCTTACGCTGCATGTCCATAGCACGTAAATCTATTTCTTGTTGTTTTAATCTTACTAAAGGATCAACTTTTCCTGCAGCACTTTCTAATTCACCTCTAACAAGTTCTTCAGTTATCTCTGCTACTGCAGTTGCAACCGCTTTATCAAATTGTATTTGAAATTGTTGTGGGTTTTGTTGAGACAGAGCTACCATATTAGGGTCTTGCATCAATTGTTCTCTTACTTCTATCTTTGCTTTAAAAGAAATGTGATCAGAAATGTGCGCTTGTAGTAATGCATAGACCTGTGGATTAATTTGAACCATTCTAGATTGCATAAAAGCACTGTGAGCTGCTATGTGTGCATCATGATCTTGGAATTCAAACGCTGTAAGTAGTTGCATTTGTAAAGCACGTGCGTTTTCCTTACCTGGATCCATTGGTTCTGGTTGTTTTGGTGGTGGTTTTAGTAAAGTTCCTATTTGTTTTGTGCCTAACGCCTCATAAACACGTCTATAAGCTTCATGAATGTTATGAATTTGTGGATTTGACATGGCAACTTGTAATTGTTGCTGAGAAAGCATTACTCTTTGTGCCATTGACATGATATTTGGGTCTGCAACTGGTAAAATATCCACTCTATTATCAAAATCTAATGCTTTTATCATTCTTGGGCCACCATAAACATCATAAGGATAGCTTGGAGGCAGCGCATCAGCCATAATTCTAGCTAAAATTTTAAATTCTAACCTCATAGCGTAGTAACAACGCTTATGAACACCACTCATTACACGTGAACCTCTCTCCATTAAGGCCACTGTGGTGCCCACAGCACGGTTTTGTAGGTCATTTCCAACATTGGAATCAGTTATTGCAGCAAATTTTTGTCCTGCTTGTACAACAAATCCTAAAAGATTAAATAAAGTTGTGCTTGGTTCTGTAAAAGGTAGAGGGAAAAACTGATCTCTGATGTTTCCGCCCGGAGCATCAACGTCTCTGAACTCTCCTGGTTGCATTGGTTGATCATCATCTCTAACTCTAATGCCTCTAGACTTAAAACCTGCTGGTAAATTTTTTAAAGTCCCTGCATCGATCAATTGTCTTAAAGATTGTGTGGCCGCTCTGCTTAAACCACCAATCATATGTGTCAAACCAAATCCATAAAATCCTAATCCTGGTAAAAATTTATAGTGAACGAAGTATTCTATTCTTTTGTAAGTAGCATCATCTGGTCTATAGTTTCTATAGATTGATAATACCTCACCTGAACCTTCGTCAATTGTAACTACGTATGGTATCTTTATTTTTTTAGCTCTAGAATCAAATTTTTCATAATCATCTAAATGTAAATCTACGTGTATTTCCAGTATCGTGTGTAGATAATCTTCACCAGATTTTTTAACACCTTCTAATTCATTTATCTTTTTCTGTACGTTGTCCGTGGACGCTTCTCCAGGTTTAGGTAAATCTATATCTCTGTAAAAACCACCGGCCATAAGTTTTACAACTTCGTTTTCCGTTAGCCGTTGTACGTGAGTAATTCTATCTGTATCTTTTAAATCAGATGCGTAGTATGGCACTACTAAATCTTCAGCAGGAATAAACTTCGATACAGGTCTTTTTAATATTTCATCGTAATATATTTTTTTAAAACTACTACCGGATAACGGTAAATGGAACAACATGCTATCCATGTCAGTTGTGTATTCCTCCATCTCTTCCATTAACATATAGTTCATGTAATCTTTTACACGATCTGCTTGTTCTTCTATTGCTGGAGTTTGAAGACCTACTACTTGGGTCCTTACTGGACCATCTGATGGAACTAATTCTTTATAAGCTTGTGCTTGAAATTGTGTTACTGATTCTGCTAACAAAGGATGTGTTACATTAGAGGCACCCTTAAATGGTTTTGAAACTTCAGTGTATTTAGTTCCAAGAAGATCTAATCCTTTTATATATGCATCTTCCCATTCTTTTCTTGATGTTTTATCTTTTTTGTATTCTGATACTAAATCAGATCCCATCCTTTGGAGAGTTCTTTCATCCATAAACTCTGCAAGATTTGCGTTAAAATCATCTTGTGGTCTTAGCTCTGGTTGATCCTCTCCCTCTACAGAGACATCCTCTACCGCTTCATTTATAATTGGAGTTCCCTTGCCGTCTTCTATTTTTTCGTTTTCAGAAATTTCTATATTGTCTTTTTCAACAGCCATAAATACCTCTAGCCTTTTCCTGGCTGAGAATCAACTAATAAAGTTTTGTTGGTTTATTTCTACCTAATTTTGTACTTACTGAAACTGAACCACCGGTGTTAAATCTTTTTTTACCTTTTTTGTTCATCTCCATTATTTTTTTCATTCCAGGATAATCTTTTGCTTTACCTATACCTATAGCAATCTTAACAATTTTTTTATCTTTCATTCCGCCTTTGCCATAACCCATAGGTTTTTGCATCATGCCGCCACCCATAGCTTTTTTTCTTTTGTCTACAAATTTATTTTCGTTTTTTCCAGTCATGTGTTCAACTTTTCTAATATCTCTTTTTTCTCCAGCTGGTCCTCCCATAGATTTTTTAGTAGCACTCATTAATCCACCACCCATTTTTTTTAATGGCTTAGCATTTCTAACTTTAGAAAGTTTTTTTAATGTTTCCTTATCTTTTTCGGAAAGTCTTCCTGGTGTATTAATTTTACTTAATTTGTTTGCAGTAACAGCTAAGCTACTTTTTATTTCACCCATTCTTCCGGTATCAGCTCCGCCACCTTTGTTGTACTTCATTACACCGCCTCTTTTTTTACCTTGCATAAGTTCTTTTTTCTTTTTTTCATAAAGATTAGCGGCCATTCCACCTACGCCTGTCATACCAATTTTTCCTGGTGATGCAGAACCTTTTTTCTTCTCCATCATTTTTTTAGCACCTAATCCTAATGCAATCGCTCCTAATACAGCCTTCATTGGTTTTTGTTTCATGGCACCACCAAATTTTTTTCCACTCATAGATTTTTCGATGGCCATTCCTCTTTTCTTTTCGTAACCGGAAAGTTTTCCGTCTTTATCTAAATCTGCTTTTTTTGGGTTTTTGAGCATCGTTCCTCCTATTTTTAATTCTACAGGTTTGCCATCATATTTGCCGTAGCTTTTGAAAATATCTAACTTAGAAGAGCCTTTTGATTTTTTATTTTTGTCTTCTTTTTTATCTTTGTTTTTTCTAAACATTTTTAATGGCATAATATCTCCTAATAATATTTATATTCCTTTTCTAATTTAATTGGTGGATCGTCCCAATCGTCTGAGTATGTATTTACAAAACCACCTTGTCTATATCTTAGCACAGCTTGGGTCATACTGTCTACATAGTCATCATATTGACCATTAGGAAAAGCTGCACATTCCTCAATTACATCTTGAGCAAATTTTTCATCTAAAGGGGCCCACACCATTCCTGATTCAAACACTGGAGAACAGCTATTAATCCTGGTAAACTTATCTCTTCCCTTTGCGGGCACATAATCTATTACAGGTAGTCCTGCTCTTCTCAATTCGTGTATTAAAGGTTGGCCACTTGCTTTAGCCTCAATGATCACTGTTTCAGGTTCCCAATATTTATATTGTTCTAAAGCAACATTTTTTAAATCAGGAAAGTCATATCTGCCTTTTATTGCATCAAGTAAAATAATTGCGTTTTCGTAACCTTCAACTGGTTGAAATATTCCCCAAGTTGTTATTGCAGAGTAGTCTGCCGTTTCTTTGGCGCTAAATGCAGTATCATAACTTTGTATGACATGCAGCAATCTAGGGAGGTAATCTTTATCGTAATCATTCCACCATTCTCTTTTTATTATAGCCCCTTCCTCTGAGGTTGGGTCCTGCATATATTGTGCATTCCAGTTCTTTGTTGACACAGATGCTTTGACTGCTTCTAAATCTTCTAGTTTCCAATACTCAGGCCAAACTGGTTTTCCGGTAGGCATGATGGCTGGAAATTCTATTACGTTCCATCTGTCCGCTTTTGGTTCTGTTTGAGCCTTCACTAAACGACCGGTGAGATCGTCTGTTGCCCAACGGGTCATGACCACTATTATTCTTCCACCTGGTTGCAAACGTTGTCTTGGCCCTGAGCTATACCACTCGTAAGCACGATCCATTGCTTTGTCTGACATTGAATCTTGTTCCGTATGTGGATCATCGATAATAAGTAAGTCCGCCCCTCGTCCTGTGATAGAACCGCCAACACCCGCTGCAAAATATTCCCCACCATGATTGGTCTCCCAACGTCCTTTTGCTTTACTATCTTCTCTTAGTTTAACATCTCCAAATATAGTTTTGTATTCTTCGGTATCCATTAAATTTCTTACTTTGCTACCGAACCTTACTGCAAGTTCAGCATTGTGTGAAACTTGCATCAATTTCATTTTAGGGTTTCTGCCAATCATCCAAGCAGGAAATAAGTATGAAGCAAATTCAGATTTAGTATGCCTTGGTGGCATATTTATAATTAATCTTTTTTCTTTGTTTTGCGCTATGTCCTGAAATTTTTCCGAAATTATTTGATGGTGGCCGTATCTTTTTGGGTCCTTTGTTTTACGATAAATGAAGTCTGGCCAAACTGCCTGCGCAAAAGCTAAGAAATCATCTTGGCATAATTTTATATATTCCAGCTGCTTCTTTAATACTAAGTCCCTTAGTTCTTCATCGGTTAATCTATCAAGGTTGGTTTGCATTTAAGAAATCCGTTTCATTTGAACCTTATATACGTCTATGCAACTTGCCACAAGTGTCGCGCTGTAAGATACATTTTTCGCGCGCGGTGGTGTTTTTTTTAATTTTAACGGATCTGGTTTCATGTTTCGATTGAGCCTTGTAAGCGGTCAACGGTCAACGGTCAACGGTCACTGATCCGCGTTTAAGTTTTTTAAATCAGTCAACACGGCCCGCGTAAAATGGTCAACGAATAACGGCCATCGCACAGGAATTTTGCAAATAAAAACAGGGATAAGGGATCGCGGATCAGTAAAAAAAGTTAATGGTCTGTAGATTTTGAGCGTCTTTTGCTTTTGGGCTCTATGCAAGATCAATACATTTAATCCATGTTTAATTGCTTTGTTAATCCAGACAATTTGATGTTTATTCAACGTTGGATAATTGACCTGATTTGATTTTAATTCTAACCAAAAAGATTGTCCACGGTAACAACCAAATACATCTGGAACACCTGAAACCGTCAACGTTTCAATTCTGGTTAAAAAATAATTTTGATGTTGTAAAGCTTCTTTTACTTGTTTCCAAAGTTGGGCCTCAGGTTGTGACATGAACAAAACTACAACACATGTTGCAAATTTACAACACAACTTATACGTGTAATTAATTTATGGGTGCGACACTTTTGACTATATGATTATATCCCATTATATCTTATATAGATATTATATGAACAAAACAACAAAGGATAAAAAAATGACAAATGCACAGAGAAGAACAGCGATAAACAAAAAAATAAAATCAGCTAAATCAATTTATATTTACAACGGTTTTGCAGAAGATTATTTCAAATCAACAAAAGATGAATTGTTATCATGGTTTAATTATAGATATAAAAGACAAGCAGAGAGTGGCGCGGGTCAAGGTTATTTTGACGAATTTTTAACTGAAATGGAAAATAATCTTAGAGTTAATGAAAGCGGTGAATTACATTTTAATTAATCTATCGAAACGGGGCATTGCCCCGTCTATGCGAGTGGCGGTCGCATACTGATGAGATGCCAAAACAAAAGGACAAAAAAATGAGTACATTTAAACAGAGACAAGAGGCTAGATACTTGATCTATAAATTTGATCAAGCAACGGGCCTGAGAGATGAACAGAAACATTTTCAATTAAAAATGTCAAAACGTGATCGAGGTAAACACCAGACCGCAATTTCAAATAGTGTCAGGTCTTTTATCGCAGATAAACTAAAAGAGCGTGAAATAGAAAATAAAAAATAAATAAATTACCCCTTGATCTTATTGATGGGATATGATAAGATTAAGGGGTTAAACAAAAGGAGAAAAAAATGAGTAAAAAAATATATCTAAGATCAACTAAAAATCTTTATTATAAAGATGAAGACGGAATAAGAGTATTTTATTCTTATTCAACACCAGTAGCGTTTGTTGATGATCAACACAGATTTTATATTAGTCAAAATGTTTGGTCGGTAACAACAGCAAAACATCTTAATTGGATCGAAGACTTTAATGGTTATGCCAGAAAAGAGTATAGAATTAAAAACTCTATATTTGAAGATGAATTAAAAAAAGCTCAGGGCATAAATCCAGATAAACCAAAAAACGATGTAATAAAAACGACCGCCATGGTTTCAAAACTTTTTGGGTTACTATCAACAGGGGATGAAAAATCAATAGAGCAGAAAAAAAGATTTTTTGAAATTGCGGGTTGTACGTTTCCTGAGGATTGGGACAGCCTAAGTCTCGAAGAAAAGACAAAAAGAATAAACAACGCTGAACAATTTGGATTGGAGGGTAATTAAATGCATTTAGACATTTTAGATAAAGCAGATCAACTTCATGATGACGTTATCGAAGATATAATGCAAGATATAAGAGATCTCAGAGACGCTGATTTCCATGTATGCAAGCATAGCGAATGGCAGGCAAAAGGCGAACCAGAGACTGAGGAGGATACAACTTGTAGTTGTGAAGAATTTGATAAGGTGATTGATAAACTTGAAACATTAAAATATGGGGGTCAAGGATGAAAAAAATTAGGATTATTTGGGGCACTGAGGCAGTAAGAAAAACAGAAAAACCAATTAAAGGTTACACAGACAAAACATACACTTTTAAAACGGATGATGAATTAAATGCATTTTTAGAGGGTGTAAGTGAGGGCAACGGATGGCTAGAATATCAAACATTAGAAAAGGGGGAAAAATGGAATACGGCTCAGCAGAAATAAATATAAAAAAATCTAAAGGCATAATTAAAGTTACTCACGGCTCATGTAATTCAACGCTCGCGGAATGGGTCGCGAGCAAAGGAGACTGGAATAAAATTTGGGCCACAATAGATAAACTTGTAAAAGACAATAAAGGCAGAAGAGCGGGATGGCGTGATTTTTCGGAAGACTAGTTTAGAATAATTCTAAATAAGGTGCGACACTTTTGACCATTGTATATCTTATTTACATGGGATATGATAGGAGAATAAATGAAAAAACATAATGGAGGAAAAAATGAGATACGAACAAAAAAAGTTTGAAGGTTACACAGAGGGGCAGATGGCTAGAGAGATTTTAATGAATGCTATTGCAGAAGCTCTGGACACTGAAAACAAACATGTAAGAACAGAGTTAGAGCAAATCGGTGATGAGTACACATTAGGAAAAATGTTAAGAGTTAGAAAGCATTTAGCAAAATTAGCTCATAAAATATTTTTCAAATATGGACACAAAAAAGATTTTGATATGAGTGGATCACCACTGGTTAAAATTTTTGATGGCTATGAATGGGAAGATCCAAGATAATAAAAAATAGGAGAAAAGATGATAGCAGATCAAGAATGTAAACAAGCTTTAAAATACTTTAACACAGGCCAATGGCTTCAGTTAGAAGGATCAATTGGAAGATGGGTTAATGAATTTTTAGAATTAAAAATAATCTTACAAGATAAAAAAAATGGAACTGTCTCAATAGTTGATGGTTATGGAAGGCCCGTTACTTATAATAGGGGTCATATAGATTGGGACAAAGTAAATCAAATAAATGAGGAGGAATAGACAATGATGGACATAGAAACAATTGTTGCTCTCAATAAGCAGGCGGGCAACAAAGCAAAAAGACATGGAATGAAACCTACAACTTTTGAGGGCCAAAACTTGAGTGTGAAAAACTTAGGGGAGATAGTAAATTTAGGAAACTATATTCCCAAAGGTTGGAAAAGGCTTAATATAAAAAAATATGTAATGAGTTGGGAATTACCTTACTCACATAAAATATTAAATAAAGGTGGTTTATTTGTCGATAGTAGCGGATTGGGACTACCAAATGAGCCCGCTCTTACTGTTGAACAATTAATTAGTTTAATGGCTAAGTTATTAAATAACAGACCATCATTAGGTTTTGGAATTATTTCAGAAGGCCAGTTTCAATTAACAATTGGAGTTTTTGAATGTCAGAATTAATTGAAATATTTTTTGGAATAATTGGGTTTGTTGTTTTGTTTATAATCCTTGTAGCTGTAATAGGCTACAAGGGTTTTTTAATGACAAAAGAAAAGGCTAGAGAACAATTTAAACAATTTCACTTAACAAAATCATTTAACAAAAACAGAGGAGAAAACAAGAATGAAGAAGTTTAAAGTTAATATAGAAGAGTTAGGATATGAAAATATAATTGAGGCTGAAAATGAAGATGAAGCTGAAGTAGAAGCTCTTGTAGATTGTAAAATGAATTTACAGGAATATGTGACAGCGACAACAGAAGAGATAAACTGAAGGGAAAAAAATGAGTAACTTAAAAAAAAATTATTATGCTTATGATGATGGAATAAATGCAGATGAATTACAAGATTGCATAATACAAGAGTGTGAGAGTACGGGTTTAATTATAAGTTATGACGAAGATTTGGCAAAAGATGTAGATAGGGATCATGCTTTCATTCTAGAAAATCCATACAAGGAAAAATTAAAAACAATTCTAAATATTTGCGATACCAATGCAAAACAATGGAATGAAGTTGAACACGACCCCGCAGATGAATTTAAAAAAATATCAAAAATAATTAGGGAGGGTTTAGAAATATGAAAAGTAAAAAATATAATTATGTAACCCGAGACATGATAAAAAAAGATTGTTTTGAGGGTTTAAATTTTGCTGAAGATAATGCAGTAAAATTTGATGATCAAAACGGGGCCATAAAGGTTTTATGCTATTGCGAGACAAAAGAATTAGCTAGAGGCATAGCAGAGGCCCTGAATATTTTAGATAATCTTGAATATGATGGTATAAAAGTTCTTGCAAATAAATAATCTTATGATATCTTATGGGAGGAAAAGAGAAAATGAAATATACAATCAATGTAACTGAAGAAGATATAAAAGACGGTGAACCTGGACAATGTAATACTTGTGCAATATCTCAAGCTCTAAAAAGAACTTTTAAAGTTGATGAGGCTTATACTGAAGTTGATGGTGGAGATATTATTTTAACAGTTAATGAAAAAAAATATGAAGTTGATTACAAAAATGAAAGTGATGTTTTAGATTTTATTCATGATTTTGATCAAGTTGATGGTTGGTCAAAGGTAAAACCAATAACTTTTGAAATTATAGAGGGCCATTATGAATGATCAGACAAGACATGGAATAGATCATGTTCAATCAAAAAATAAAGCAAAAGGATATAAAGATAAAACAAAAAAATTATTTGAGGAGTGGTTAAAAAAGTGTCCAATTATTTATGACACTAAGGATGACAACTCGAATGATGAAACAGTAACAATAAATTTTAATTTAAAAGAAAGGAGGTAAATATGTTTTTAATAATAAGAGAAAAGACTTTCGCAAATAATGAAAGCGTTTTCAGTATTGCGGGGCAATATAAAACAAAAGATATTGCGGAAGAGAAAAGATCAGCATTTAAAGTGATCGAAGATAAGGGAGACGTGTTTTTTTATATTTGTGAAACACCGTTACACTTAAAAAATGAAGTCAAATAACAATGCAGGAGGAAAAGATGTCTACAAGAAGTAATGTTGCAATAATTGATCCCGCAACAAATAAATTAAAAGTAATATATGTTCATAGTGATGGGTATCCTGAGGGAGTTGGGGTATGTTTGCATAAATTCTATAATACCTATGATAAAGTAAATGAGTTAGTAAATTTAGGTAGTGCATCATATTTAGCAGATACTTTGGATGAATGTTTTTTTTATGGAAGAGATCGAAACGAAGAAGATAATGGCCCACAAAAATTTAGAGATGAATGGATGTATTTTAATTCTATGCGGGGTGATTTCATGATTGAGTACATTTATATTTTTAAAGATAATGAATGGTACATATCAGAATGTAAATCTGTAAAAAAACCAAAAGATACATATGGTGGTGAGGGTGTTTATTATTGGACTAATCCAATGCTTTTAACGAAACATAAAGAGTTTAAGGTGTCGGAAACTCCAAAACATACTGAGGTAAAAATGATATCTCAAATAGGAAAAATGTTATCCAAAAATTTTGGGGAGGATAATATTGTAAAACAAGGTTTAAAAGTAAAAAAACTAAATTAAATGAATTGGGGCAGTGGCGGGCCTCAGGCTTTACTCCAGAAGTCTATGCAAGTTCACGCTGAAAAGGGTTTTGTGTCATGTACTACCTTAAAAGCAATGTGTAATCAAATTTGTGTCCGCCACATTAAATTTTTTTTATTTCTTTAATTACTGAATTAGGTATTATAGTTGTGTTTCCAATGCTTTCAATATCTAAGCCATTTTCAGAATAAGAATAATCTCCAAAAATTCTGGTAACTCCTTTTGCTTGACTGTAAAGATGGCCTTTTGTAATGCATGTTGCGAGTTTTGATTTTTTTAGTTCTTGAAAACTTGACCATGAACTATTTGATACGATATCGTACCACTCCACGGAGACCATGGGATATCTTTCTATTTCAGTTTTAGCTCTTTTATTTAACGTTATTTTTCGTTTTGACATTAACTATTCCAGTATTTACTTTTAAATTAGAATTATGTTTTTTATTAAAAAGAAATATAAATTCTGACCAAGTCTTATTTTTGAAGCTCTTTTGTCTCTTCGGCTTCGATTTCGATGGTTTTGGCGTTGTAACCATCAATTTTTTTTGACAATTCACTGAGTTTTTTTTCAAGTTCAACACGGCTCATTCCTTCTAAACCACTTACTTTAACTTCTCTCTTATCAACATACAAGCCCGCTAATTGGCCTGATCTATATTCAGCCTGTACAGATACATTAAATTGTTTACTCTTCTCAGCTTCTTTAGATAAATGATCTAATCTTTTAAATCTTTTAAGTTTATCTTTTGAGAATTTATTAACTTCTTCTTCATATTTTTTGTCTAAATATTTTGCTATATGGGGATTTAACCTTCTATTTAATAATCTTGAGGCTATAGCTGAATAATCTTTTTCATTAGCACACTCATATTTGGCCCTTTTACAGGCCTCGGCATATGTAATTTCACCCCAATTTGCAACGAGAATATCACAAAACATACGTTGCTTAGGTGTTAAATCTTTTTCAGATCTTTCAATTTTTTTAATTTGAGGCATAATTTTTTACTATATAGATTATTTTAACACATGATCAACTTTCAAAAAAGTTTAGGTTGCGTTCCCGCAAGAGGTGTCCCTAAGGGACACCATAGGGACACCATAGGGACACCATAAAAACCTACTTAAATCATTGATATTATTGCTTTATTCATCTTCAGGGACATCAGGGACACCATTTTAGACCACGGGGGTACTTTTTATTAATCAAAGGTCTGTATAATCTATATAGGGAATTTTTCTTAAAGACATTTTTAGGGTTTTGTGTTATAATTATAAAGTTTTTTATACTCATAAAAGACCTTTTGTTGGCCCGTTGTCCGTGGTTCTTTTTATCATTTATTTGTCACCACGGGCCGTGGGCCTTTTTCCGTTGTCCATTATCCGTTTTTATTGTATAAATAAGATGTGTTTATTAACACTCATTTAGTATGTAACATGCCCCTGAGGGTTTTTCTCATTTTATGCTCTCAATTAGTTAATTTTCCCTCAGGGGTAAAATTTATAAGACCACCATGACTATTTTTTTAAATTTACCTCAGAAATTTTAAACATAATTTCTCTCCTCTCACTCGAAGAATTTGCACTCCTATAATCTTTATATAATTTCCTATATTTTACCCACGATCTCTGTAATTCGGTAAACTTTATTGACCCATTTTTTACCAGTTTTATATACCGATCATGTACGTAATCAGGATCAAGGCCCGCGCACCAACAAACATTTTTAAAATTTTTACCATTATCTAATATCCAATCATGAGCATCTTTTTTAAGATAACTTTCCTGTTTAGAGCCAGATAGGGTACTTACATCTTCAAAAGCCTGCAATAATACGGCTTGAAATAATTTTTCTTCAGGGGACTTAGTCTTTTCAACCACGGTCGATGATATCCTAATGCCCAAAAGTTTTAACAAGTTTGCTGAGTAATTCACGGTGAAACATTTTAGTTTTAGGAGAGAAGGCCATTTCTAACGAAAAATTGTAATCATCAAGAACCATGTCAATATACTCACTTTTTTCAGGGCCCTCTAAATCACGGCAAAAATCAATATGAGGTTTTTTCTTAAAAAATATTTCCATTTACATCATGCGGAGGGGAAAAGATGATATGGATGATAGCCTCCGCACGAGTAATTTCACGAATGAAATTTGTCAAAAACTTATAAATCATATTCAAATAACCAACCTCTAAAGTTAAATTAATTTAAATTTTCGTTTTTAGTGAAGATAAAGAGTTTAACCCCTCTTTTTCATTTAGGTGGTTAGGAATACGATTAATTAATAAATATAGGATAAAATTTTATAATGCAACTGATTTTTTTGGTACAATTTAACTGAAAAATCACATAAGGGGTTGAGGGCGGTTAGGTTCCCGATTAACTAATCGCTCTCAAATAAGGCCCAGTCTCCCAGGCCTTATTTTGCCGATCAGCTATTTACCGTTCAAGAGTTTCTTTCCTTGACTAAGTAAATTCTCTCTAGTTTTATCGTACGATGAGTTGTTCTTTTTAGAAATTTTTTTCACTTCATCATCCACAATTTTTGCAATCATAGATGCGGGCTTTCTAAAACCATGACTACCCATTGCACGCAAAATGCAATAGGTATCAATGTCAACAGCGCACGATTTCCATTTGTTGATGTCCATCTTCTTTCCTTTACTTGTTTTCGTCTTCTCTATCTTGATATTCACGATCTAAAAAATATCTCGTGAAATTTATTTTGTTATGAACATTTCCGTTATAAACTTTATCAAATACTCTGATAAAATCCTCAGTGTTTGTTCCCCTCAATAACAAAGCAGATTTTGTTTTAAGAGCAGTTTTAAAACGTTCCCACTTAAATTTAGGATGTTCTGATATTACCAAGTATGCAGTAATAAAAGGTCTCGTCAAATTTATATTGAAATTATTTTTCATATACATCAACGATGAACCTACATCATTACATCTTTGAAGAGTTTTAATTTTAAACTTACCTTGTTTAAAATCATTTCTTGTTTCTCTCCACATTGAATAACCACCGGCAAGAATAAATACTGCGCATTCTAATGGTAAAGAATATTGCTTAGTCATTGCTTTAACTATGCTATAATCTTTTTTCCCATTTTCAATATGAAAATTTAAGTAAGCAGTCATGGGCCAATTTTTTCTATTGGCGTTCATAATTGCAACATCGAATTCATTTTCGAATTTGCCTCTTATATATCTGACTGGTTTACCCAACTCTTTTCGAGCTTGTAAAGTATGTTGACCATCAACAACTTCATCATTCTCGTTTATAAAGATAGGAAGATCTAAATCTTTTCTCTTCATCTCCCTAACTAGTCTCTGCACGTGCGCTTCATCAATTGCACGATTTCCTTTTACAGTTTTAAACATACTGTAATCACGCGTAACATAAATTATGTTACTTTCGCTTTTTTTGGTTTTTGACATTATACCTCACTCGTGTTTTTTGCATCAATTTCACTATGGACTAAATCAGATGCTGTCCAATCGTTTAATGGATAGACAGCTTGACCATCAAGGACTAGCGGAACTTTTGCAAGTTTTTTTATTTGATCTTTAAAATGATAGTCGGAAGCCTCCATTGGCTGACCATCAATTGTTAAACTTTGAGTTTCAGAAAGCACCTCGTCCATTTCTTTAACCCAACTATTAAAAGCATGAGATTTAGATTTTATACTCATAACCTCCTTTGCTGTTAATTTTGACATATATCTTTTTCATCTTTTCCATGATACCCTCTAAGTAATTTTAATTTTTAATATAAACATTTTAATGGGATATGCAACAAAAAAATATTATAGGATAATATAGGAATTTTATGAAATTTGTTTTAGTAATGTATGTTTGTTCTATTCTTTCTCAATCATGTGATAATGGAAGAATTCCATCGCTTGAGTTTCAATCTCATAAAGAATGCTCATTAATGGGCTATAAATTAGCATATATGAGTGTATTTGAGATGGAGGATAGAAAAGTAAATATTGAAAAAATTGCCGTAAAATTTGAGTGTAGACAGGTAAATGTTTTTGAAGATCTAATAGTTCCTAAGAAAAAACCCAAAGTAGGCGCATAGTTGCAATCTAGTCACAATTTGATATATAATAATACATGAAACTGTATCGCGTCCAAGCAAAATATAAGGGGATATTACTTGATGAGATGCTTGAGGCTAAGAGTGATGCGGAGGCTCTTGACACGTTTGCTACGAAAGTTGAGTCAGGAGACGTAATTGAAAAAGAGGGTGGAGGATTTGTTGATCCAAACCGTCTTTATATAACTTTCGAGGAGGTAGACAGGGATGTGCTTACAAAAACTGGTGTCGGAGAAACTACAGTTGGAGTCAAAATGGGCAAACCAAGCGTTGCAACAGGGCCGAGTAACAACTGATATGAAATGGATAGACATCAAAATTAAGGATCTTAGAAAACAAATCAACGATCAAAGCGTTGAGGATGCAAAAAAAGATCTTTTAGACATAGCTAGCTAGACTAGCAAATTATTTCAATTTATTTCATAGGGGACTTGTCTGCCCAAAAAAACAAAAACCCATCAAATCCCAGAAAGCTGCGAATTGTCGCACCAAAAATGAAACACCCTAAAATTTCATCGCTCTAGAATTGAATAAAATTTTTTTTTCGCAAAAAAGTGAAAAATCAAAAATGCTATAATAGGAGATAAAAAGTTTTTTTATAAATTTTTTATTAGCTATTAAACATCGTGAATATGATCCGGCTTAACAACAGGAGTAACTATGAGTGAAAAAACCATAAGTCAAACTTTAACAAAGTTAGACTCAATGATGGCTACGTTAGATGTTAAATTTAACACCGCCAAAAAATATAATGATTGCAATTCAACATTGCCAAGTGTCCTTCCGTATATAACTAGGGATGAAGCTCAAAGGGCCTACCGCCTTTTGACAAGAAAGTTTGGAAGAAAACAAACTAGACACCCCTTTAAAGATAAATGGTTGAATAGAAAAATGCCTATTCAAATTTATGCTAAGGAACCGAGAAGATGTTGGATCTGTTTATCTGGTGATCCATCCACTTTGCATAATGGATGGAGAAGGTTAATCCATGATGTATCACATATGGTACATAAATGGTTAAGACCTAGAATGAACCACCATTGCTATCAACAGGCTGAATTGGAATTGGACATGATAAAATTTGTTCAAGCCAAAGGTTGGTTGAATGGTACACTTAAGAAAAAAACAATTGTTCTCACACCCGAAGAAAAAAAGCAAAAGAAAATAAAACATTTGGAAGCTTTGATAAAAAAGTGGGAACGAAAAAGTAAAACAACTTTAACTTATTTAAAGAAATATAAAACTAAGTTAAAGAGATTAAATAAATAATAATTGCCGGATCATGTTCACAAAATTATAAGGAAAAGATATGACTTTTGAATGGAAGCACCCGAACTATTATAAAGAATTAAAAGAATTAAAAAAAGAACTAGAGGAAAAAGAGTTAAAAGAAGAAGAGGAGAGCGAAGATGATGAAAAAAATGATTAATTATTCCTTGGCTTCACCCCAACTTTTCCCAGTTGCTACATCAACTGTAAAAGGCACCTTAAGATTTTCAATTGCATTTTCCATTTTATCTTTAACTATTTTAATATCATTATCAGATCCAACTGAAAAACATAATTCATCATGAATTTGTAAAATAGGTAGTTGCCCCGCTTTGTGGCAATCTATCATAGCTTGTTTTGTTTGGTCAGCCGCGGAGCCTTGTATTAATCTATTTAAAGCTTTGTAAGTAAATGCTCTTCTTATGTTATTTCCATAAATTGCCTTAGCCTCCTCATATTGCATAGCTTTGTTCATTCCGAAGGTAGATGGCTCCCACATGTCAAATCGGCATTTACGACCCCTTATTGTGCGAATAAAGCCGTATTTTGATGCACTATTAGTAACCTCATTAGCTAATTTTTTAACGAATGGTACTCTATCGTTGTATTTAATTAATAATCTTTCAGCATTCTCTTTATCTATACCTAATTCTTTTGATAATTTTGCTTTTCCCATGCCATAAAATAATCCTAAATTAATTGTTTTAGCTTGTGTTCTTGATATACCCGCCATATCAGCCACTAGTTGATGGAAATCAGCCTCTTCATTTTGGTAAGATTTAATAAAATCATCTGCACCTGTAAATTTTTCGTTTACGGAGGCCGCGTAATGAGCAACTAAACGAGGCTCTTGTTGAGAGTAATCAAAACTACCCCATTGTCTACCCTCTTCGGGTAAAAATAAACTTCTTATCTTATCTCCAAACTCTTTATTACGAGCGGGAATTTGTTGAAGATTTGGATTTGAATAGGATAATCTTCCTGAAACAGTTCCTCCCTGATCAGATCTTAGTTGATTTATTTCTGAATGTATTCTACCTTTGTGAACATAACGTTGAATTGAATCTATAAATGTTGAATGGAATTTATTTATTTCTCTTGCTTCTCTTATTAGTTGCGCTATCGGGTTACTACAATTTACTAACCAATTTTGTGTAAAACTGGGTTCTCCGGTTTTCGGTGTCCGTGGGTATTCAACACCTAATCTATCAAATACCTGAGCTACACTCCTTGCGGCCCAAATATCTACCCTTATAGTAGTTTCATCTTTAATTTTTTTTAATAAAATATTTTCCTTTGTTTTAAATTCTTTTTTTAACAAGTGAGCTTTTTCTTCATCAATTCTTATTCCTCTTCTTCTCATGTCAATTAGTATCGGCAACAGCTCCATCTCCATTTCCCAAACATCGTTTAAACTCTGTTTAGTTATTTCACTTTTAAAATATTTCCAAAGACGTAGGGTTAAGCCCGCATCTTGCTCAGCATAGAAGCCTACGTAGCCCGCAGGCAGTCTCCAAAGGTCTGCTTTAGGATCAATTCCCCATTCTTTAGCTTTTTCGTTCAAAAACGTTTCATTTTTAATTTCACCTAAATAGTCTTTAGCGCAAGCATTTAAACTAAAACTAAATCTATTTTCGTTAACGATTGCGGCCGCAACCATCGTATCTACTATTGGGCCATTTATTTCAAAGCCATTAACTAATAACCAACCAACATCATAACTTGCATTGTGAAAAACTTTTGTTGCAGGAGTTTTTAAAACATCCTGCATCCATGCGGTTGTAATACCTAAATCCATATTACCACCTGCATCATGCTGAATCGGGAAATACCATTGTTGATCAAAGGCAGCTACAGCAAAACCCACAATAGCACCATCAAAAGTTGCCCAACCTGCACCTTTAGTTTTTATATTAGGATCTTTTGTTTCTAAATCTATAGCAATCTCTTTTGCTTGAGATAAGTCTGGATATTCACTTGGGGCAATCCAATCACTGTCATTGTAAATAAAATTTAATTGATGGGTCATTTATTTTCTTCTTCATCTTTTAGAATTTTATTAAAAATAAAATAAATTATTATTGATGCAAAAATAATTGAAACTAATCCTAATAAAAACATTCCTAACCCGTGGAAAAAAGTCATTATTTATCTTTCAGTTTTTTAATCTCTAATTCACAATAATGAATTATTTTTTCTAAATCTTCTATTTTGTTTTTAAATAAATATCTGCAAACATATTTTATTACGTTTCCCTGAAAAAAAGATAAATTGTTTTTTGATATAAATTCATATGGTTGAATACGGAATTTTTTATAATGAGATCCTCCCACCTGCCTATCTTGTGGAAAAGCATCATTAAATATATCTTTATTTGTCATAATTTAAATTCTTGAAGAATTTTTAACTTTTCCTCTGCAGTTGCTATTTTTTCTATAAGCTTATCAACCTCGTCAATGTGTTGTGGATGTTCACCTATGCCTACTGATTTTTCTAAATATATCTTCAAAGTCGCATCAGCCTCAGAAATTTGGGAATTATATCTGTCTTCTAATGCAGTTATTATAGCTTTTTTAAGTCCGTCCATAATTTGCCTCGTAAGTTTTAAAATATCTCCCTAACGGAAAATTGTATTGATGGTATGTCCCTAATAGATGTAAAGTTCCTTTTGATCGAGTTGCTCCTGTATACCAAACTCTAAGTTCTTTTGCTTTTTCTTTACTATTCTTTTTTTCAAAATGGGATGGAAAATTACATTTACTTGATAAAACAACGTTATCTGCTTCGCCTCCTTTAACTTGATGTATTGTATCAATTATTATTTTAGGCGGTTGAGTAAGATCTATCTTTTCCTTCATAAGTTTTTTAAAATATTGCTTATCCCTATCTTTAAATTTTCTTTTGAAAATATCAAGCCAATTTCCTCTTTCCTCTCTCATACCTCCTCTTAAATGTAATTCGTCAAAGTTAAATACTTGATTCGGATGGGCAAAACTCCATTTTTTGCTTTCTTGTGATCTATATCCGTGATCAATGTTAAGTAAATATTCATACATAATGCAGGCCTCTTCTCTAGTGATAGAACCTCCCTCACATATTTTTTGCCAATATTCTATGGCCTGATACTGATTTATTTCAAAAGACTTATTACCTTTTACATCTTGAAAATATAAAGACATTTCTTTTGCTTCCTGTTGTAATTCTTTTTTTACATCATTAATTCTGGCCAAAACTAACCAACTACCATCTATTTCCCAGGGCACTTTCTTTAAATTATTCCAATAATATATTTCACCCTCTTTTTGGTTTGAATAAAACTCCTTCTCTATTCTATTATTCTTCATCCCTAATAACAGACATTTAGAAAAAAAATGCACTTGTTTATTTAATCTTACTGATTTTTTTAAAATTACATTTTTACCAGGAAAATTTTGAAAATGTTCTACATCAGCCCCGTTCCACTCGTATATAGCTTGATCATCATCTCCCGCAATATAAACTCTCCAAACATTTCTCGCTAACTTTACAACCATATCCCATTGTAAAGGTGTGAGATCTTGAGCTTCATCTACCATCAAAACTTTTATAGGAAGACCCCCACCATCAGAGATAAATTTTTGCACCATGTCTGTAAAATCTAATCGATCCGGTGTCCGTTGTCCGTTTTCTAACTCCATGGTTTTAAAATTTTCGTATCCTGCAATAATAGATTTAAATTGCTGTAATCTAACACCTTTTCTTGTTTGTTTTTTATATAGAGAAACTGGATCTACCTTCATATTTCTTGCACGATCATACAACTGCAAAGACCAATTATTATATACCTTTTGATCATCCCAACTTTCTTTAAAATTAATTTTTATTGTTCCGTATTCAGTATGAAAATTTAATAAATCTACTTTAGGATCTAAAACTGGTATTTCAGCAAACTGTTGTCTTGCTAAACTATGTAATGTTCTGAAATATTTAAAACGATCCTCATCAATATCTGAAAATTTTTTTCTTATCCTGCTTACACATTCATCTACGGCTTTATTGGTAAAAGAAATGTAGCAAATATCTTCAGGTTCAAATCCTTGTTTTAAAAATCTTTGAACTCTTTTCAATAAGTTTTCGGTTTTTCCTGTTCCGGGAGGCCCAAAAATTTTAATTGTCTTCCCATGCAGCTTTTGTTTTAGTGAACGTGACATTTTTATTTTTATGCTCTGTTTGTTTTGGTAAATTTACTACCCAATGACGAGTATCAATATTTTGAAATTTCTTTTTAGGTTGCGCTCCTCCTTGTTCAAGAAATTTTGTGCAATCTCTTTCAGACCAATTATACCCCATCTTTTTCATAAATTTTCTAAATGTTTCTAATTTGAATCTCATTTCCACTTTATCTATCCATATATTACCAGAATCTATTTGATCAAATTCAGTTGTATCTTCTGTATCTTCTAAAAATTGAGACATCCTAGAATTAAATACATCTTCTCTTTCCTCATGTGCATCAAATCCTTCCATATCTTGTTTATTAGTAATTAATTCTTCTAACCAATCACGGTAAGGATCTGGATCTCTTTTAGATGGTTTTAAAACTCTCCAAACAATATCGTAATTTAAAAGTTGTTCACCTAATAATTGTTGTTGATATAATTGTTTAGTAGATAGTCTAATAGATTTACCCTGTATTGGTAAAATCCAATATGGTTCAGGATAAGAATTGACTTTGAGTAATTTACCTACCTCAGGTAAAGCCTCGTTCGCACCAATTCCAAATTTTCTTTTTATACACTCACTAGAAACACAATGCATTCTAGCAATAGATGTTTTACATTTATATGCATATTCTTTATTTTCAACACCTTTAAATATATTTTGTAATTCTTTTGGGTGTAATTTTTCTGTGCAAACTTTTGTCATCATTTCTCTTGTCCACTCTTCGTACATAACAGGATCTGGATTTATTTTTTTTGCTAACACTGCAACATTAAACATCGCATCATTTCTTCCCTCACCCTTTACAACCTTATTTTTCATAAAGTTAACCACACAAGGAGGGTAATCTTTTGTTTCATCATCTTGAAATATTTTTAATTTTTTAAACTCTGCGGGTGTAAGTCTAAATTTGCTTACAAAATCATATAAGTTTTCTATTTTTATTGAATTACAATTATCATCCATTGCGACTCGTGTAGTCATGTGAGCCTTTTGGTAAGGTAGGTTAACAAAATTACCTTTTCTTTTTTCATCCCAGTTCTCAGGTGTTAAATCAACTTCATCTTGTGCAGGAAAAATATCGGTAGTGGTATCGTTAATACCTAAATCGGAAGCGATTTGAATAAGTTTTCTTCGCATATCTGATGCTGAAACAACACCATCTATGTGTAAAATTAAATGTAACCCGTTAGACTTTGATCTATAGGGTACTAGTGGGTATCTTCTTTTTCTGATGATAGAAACAAGGTCTTGATGCCGTATATTATAACGATCAACATCGATGACCCCCCAATTACATGTATTATCATCTCTGATAGGGACAGATCCATAATAAGCTTCTCCTTTTAAATGTTCTAACCAATGATCTTTTGTCATTGATGTAGGTTCAAGCCAATGTTTGAATTCTGCCTTACCCTTGGAATTTTTTTTACCTGTAGGCTTGGAAACACCAAAATATGTATTGGAACCCTGGAAGAGTTCTACAAACTCTTCCAGAGTCTTGTCAAGTATCTGCATACTAGAAAGGTGTTTTTTCTACGGTCTCTTCTTTATCGTGATTTACTTTAACAGCTCCCTCTTTACATGTTTTATGAAATTCAAACGCACCCTGTAATACATCACCAGAGTTTACAGTTCCGATATGTTCTATTTCCCATCCATACCAAGAACCTAAATTGTTTTTTTCTAAAACAGTTTTAAGGTTGTACATTTGTGTAAATGTACCAGGTTTAAAAAAGCTCCCATCTTTTCTTTTAGCCCTTACAGACATCATCATAGAATTCCACTTTTTAGATTTTTTTCTCTGCGTGGATTTCATAGTAATTAAAGCCGTACTAGCAACATTTTTATCATCTAGAACGGTAACGTAATGAGATGCTGTCTCTTCAACATAGTTACCATTAGGCAGTCTATCTTTATTTTTATCATCTCTAGTTGTTTTAGACATGATATCGCTATCAGCAGGATAAATATTAACAGGTGCTGAACTACCTTCCATACCCCTATCTTTCCACTCTATATATTCTAATTTATAAAAACATGGAATTACAGTTACCCCTTTTGATCCATCAAATAGTTGATTGGTTACTGTGTTAAAAATCATACCAGGTCTTGCCTCTTGTATGAATTGAGAATCTCCTTGTGTTACTTGTGGAGATAATTGTCCAAGAATTTTTAAAAATGGTAGAGCCAAACTTTTTGAATCTACATTATCAAATCCTTGATCTGCAAATTGTTCAATATTAACATTTGCAATTGCGCCACCTTTTTCTTTGATAGCGACTTCTTTTTGATCGTTAGTCTTCATCGTTATTTCCTTTTATTTTTTCGTTAGTTTTGTTTTATTAGCAATATACACCCCAAACATATCGAAAGGAACTTCTTTTCCTTTTTCAACTTGTTCTTTTACAAAGGCTTTCAAAGTCATAGGTTCTACTTTTTGTTTTTGTGTGTATGAAAAATCTAATTTTTCACACAGATCAATCAAAACAGATACCTGATTGTCTTGTCCTTTATCTATATTTGCTGTTAAAACATTTTTGATCATGTCACCATGACCATTATTTCTAAGCCAATCAAAGGCTTCATCATTACGAGATTCAGGAATTTTAGCGGCATAAAAAGGTTTTACTTCTACCTTCGTGCCATCAGATAATTCCAGTTTCTGAACACCTGCCTCTTGCATCATGTCCGGAATTATTCTTTCCTCATATGATTTAGCTTTTTGTTTTAGCTTTGAAATTTCTTCTTCTTTCTCCTCAATACTATCTTGAAGAGTTTTTAACTCATTACATTTTTCAGTTATAGAACTCACGGTATTATTGTCTAGTTCTATGTTTGAAAATTGTTCTATATTTAATTGATTTTCCATAATCATCCTCCTCCCATATTCATAATATTTTTATTTACAATTGCAACAAAAAAATGTAAAAATAATTTTTGATATGGAATGGAAATACCCCTATAAGACAAACCCTTTTGATCACCAAAGAAACGCATTAAAAAAATCTGCTGAGACTCAATCATTTGCATATTTTATGGAGATGGGCACTGGAAAAACTAAAACAGCTATAGATAACATGGGTTATTTATACCTTAAAAATGAAATAGATACAGCCCTAGTGATTGCACCAAAGTCAGTATACACAATATGGTGTAAAGAAATAGATATACATCTACCAGATGTAGTAGTGAGAGATATTTTTCAATGGAAGGTTGATAGGCCTAAAAATTGGAATTGGTTTGAAAAAAGTAAAAACTTAAAAATATTTCTAATTAATGTAGAGGCACTAAGTAACAAAAACGGTTTTAACACAGTTGTAAAATTTCTTAAAAAATTTCCAAAAAATTATGTCGTTGTTGATGAATCTACTACAATTAAAAATCCAAAAGCAAAAAGAACTAAATTTATCTTAGAACTTAGAAAATTAATTAAGTATAGAAGAATTTTGACTGGATCACCAGTAACTAAATCACCTTTAGATTTATATAGTCAATGTTATTTTCTAGACCCAAAACTTTTAGGTTATGAAAGTTATTATGCGTTTAGGAATAGATACGCTGAAATGCAACAAATACAAATGGGAGCAAATCGTTACATATCTATTCCAAAGTTTTACAAAAATATTGAAGAATTAGAACATAAACTCGATGTTTTTTCATTTAGAGTTCGCAAAGATCAATGTTTAGATTTAAAACCAAAGGTAAGGCAAAAACGTTTGATACAACTAACTGGAGAACAAGGCATATTATATGAAAAACTAAAGAGACGTGCGTTAGCCGTTGTCCGTGATACTACAGTATCTTTTACAAATAAACTTTCAGAAATTGTAAAACTACATCAACTTACTAATGGTTTTATAAAAGATGATGATGGTAATATACAAGAATTTGGTAAAGCAAAAATTAATGCATTAGAAGAAATAATAGATGAGACAGATGATAAAATAATTATTTGGGTAAATTATCTTCATAACATTAGACAATTAAAAAATTTTTTATCTGAAAAATATGGCAAAGAATCATTTGTAGAAATCTATGGTGAAACAAAAGTAAAAGATAGAACTAATGCTATTGAGGCCTTTCAAAACAATCCTAAAGTTAGATTTTTTTTAAGCAACCCAACAACGGGTGGTTATGGATTAACTTTGACTGCCGCAAAAACGGTGGTATATTTTTCCAATAATTATAATTTAGAAGTAAGAAAACAGTCTGAAGATAGAGCGCATCGTTCAGGACAAACAGGAACTGTTGTTATAATCGATATTATTGCTGAAAAAACAATCGATGAAAATATAATGAAAGCTTTAACAAAAAAAGGTCAGATAGCTGCTAAAACCTTAGGCGAAGAAGATCTTAAAGATTGGTTACTGTAATTTATTAAATTTTTCTACTCTTTCTAAAAACTTATCTCCATATTCAGATAGTTCAGATTCGTCTAATTTAAATTCTTGATATTGTAATCCTCTAGTGCAAATACTAATAACACCCTGTTCTATGGGCCCATAATTCTTTTTATGTGCTAAATAATACGCTCCTAATTGTAATTTATAATCATCCACCCACTCTTCTCTTTTAGGTTTGTTTGCTTGTTTAAAATCTACTATGGACGGTTTACCGTAAGCCATAGCCACTAAATCAGTTGTCCCCGCAAATTTATTTTCATATTCTAAAGATACTTCGTTACCCCATACTTCATCTATTTTTAAATTTTCTAAAATTATTTTAGCCATCATTCGTGGTTGTTTACCGTCTTCGTTTGCATTGTAATATCCTTGTCCGTTGTACGCGTACTCTAAAACTTGATGCATCTCTGTTCCAATTGTTGAAGCCTGTTTCATTATTCTATCAGCCTCGTTATCTCCAACTTTTCTACGCCAATTATCTAAAAATCTGTTGTCTTTTGTAGCTGATAATATTGTAGTAACGCTTGGAACTTTTGCTTCACCCACTAAATATTTTCTACCGGTAGTATCTGAAAAACGATTATAATGTTTGTAAGGATATTTCTTGATTATTTTCAAGACAACTACTCTTTATTCTTCGTCTGATTGTCCTTTATCTTGAACCCCGACTTCTCTAAGCCTTTTATCAAGTTTTTCTCTATTTCTTCTAAAGACATCTGCGGTTTCACTATTGTATGAACCTGCCTCCTTGAGTCTTTTGATTCCTTCTTTTGTATCGATTTGTTCATCATTTCCTAAATCATAAATTGCAATTTGGTCACCTGCATCACCTGCATACAGAGCCTCCTCAAGTGTATCATAAACTACAGGGCCGTCAAGGTAATATTTACCATCATCTTCATTAAACCAACCCCCTGCTTTAATCTCTCTATCTGTTGCATCTGATAGTCTTTTTAAATTTTGTGCATATTTTTTAACAGTTTCTAATGTAAGCTCTTTTTGTGGTAAAGCAATTTCAGTTAATTTTGTTTCTGCTACAACAAAACCTTCTTTTACAGGATTACCTTCTAAATCTGTTGTAAATCCAAAAGGACTTTTTTTAATAAAATCAAATAATTTTTCTGTTGGTTCTTGTGCTTTTTCAACAGCTTTTTCTAAAATTAAATCTTTTGCCACTTCTTCAACTGGATTTGGATCTTGTGGCGGCTCTGGATCTTCTGGTTTTTTTGGCATTGGTTTGGTAACTATCTCAAAAGATCTTTCTTGTTCCTTTTCAGGTTGTTTATCTTCTTTTTTTTGAACTAAAGCTTCTTTAATTTCAGAACCAATTCCTTGTGATGGCATCAACAAAGCTCTTAACATTCTTAATTGTGGCTCTTCAAAGTCTCTAACATTTATATTAGCATCCTTTAATGATTTCTGTGCTTTGTAACCTATTGCTCCACCAACACCTATCGTGGCAATTGATTGTAATAAAGCTGGTAAACCTAAAACAGGAGCAGGCATTTTATAACCTCGTAATTAATTCAAATATTATCCATGCCATGCCAGCTAATAAACCACCTGCACAACCAATTAATATTCTTTCTATTCTTGAAATAGATTGCTCAATTTTAAATATTCTATCATGTGTTTGTTTTTGCATTATTCTGCAAAGTTTTTCATGAGATTCTATTCTATCTAAAGCTGTTTTACTCATTATGACATACCTCTTTTAGCTAAAGCTGCACCTATTGTATCATCTGGAAACAAAGACTCGTAATTTTGCCTAGCTTGAATTCCCTCTAAACCAGTTGTTCTAGGCATTGGTGCATTTTGTGGTAAAGCAGTTGTTTGAATTATTTCTTCGGTAGGTTGCTCTTCTTGAATTGGAGATCCTTGTCTAGAAGCTTGATTGATTTGTTGTGCATCTACTATATCAATCATAGTAGGAGTGTACTGATCGTCTTCAAAGAATTTTTCATCAAAAATATAATAACCAAATAATCTTGTTATTGTTTGTTTTGCCAATTTTGAATCTTTTGGAACATTTTTTAAATCTAAAAGTTCTTTAAGTCTTTTTGGATCTGTAATTATTTCAGCTAATTGTCTATCAACATCTGATCTTACAATCTTTTTCAAAGCAGTAAACGTTCTACCGGCAACTGTAAATTGACCAAGTCTCGCTCTTATAATATCATTTAATGCAGTTTCAGCTTTACCTATTGTTTTCTGTGTTGATGTTCTAGTAGTTATTTCTAAAGCATCTCTCATTCTTCCTAAATCTAAAATAAATTGAGGATTGTCAGAAAAAGTCCTATCTAAAATTTGTTTATTATTTTTTAAATAATTTGCAAAATTATTAAAATTAAGTTTACCTCTATTGTCTGTAACCTTAAATAACAAATCATCTTTGGCTACAGTTTGAAATGCATTTAATAAATCTTTATCTTGTCGAATTATAGTCATTACTTTATTCAAAGTTGTAGGCGATTTATTGTTATACAAAAACTGAAATATTTTATCTGGATCCATAGCCTCAATTTTACCCTCAGTGGATTTACCTAATTGCTTCATTATTTTATCTCTTTTTAATGTTGCAGCTTCAACATTTTTTGCTAAAGCACCGATCGTTTCAAGTTTTTTTGCACCTGCTTTACCACCAAAAAACTTTTCTAAAGCATATGAATAATCATTTAAAAATCTCTGATGCGCAACCAAATTTACTTTTCCTGTATTGTTAGGGTCTACAGCTTGTTTGTAAGCTCCTAATATTTGATTTTTGTAATCTGTTATTAAACTTGGTCTTTTCTTTAAAATATTATAAACATCATCAATTCTGGTTATTTGGCCAGCTCCTTTTTTGAAAGTCTGTTTGAAAACATCTTCACCCGCAATAACTGGTCTACCATTTTTAGTTGCAATAATTTTAGCGATTGTTCCTCTATATAAATCTTTGTTTTTCTTATAAGCTTTATCCAATTTTAAAAACTCTCTATACCAAACATCATCCGTGCCTAAGTCTTGAGCAAATTGATCTTTTATAGATCCTATTAATTTTGAAACTGAACCCTCAACAGGAGAACCTTCTACTGGCACTATCCCTTTTTGAATCTCCCTGTCAAACCTTCTTAAATCACTTAAAGTATTTTTTAATGTATTTATGTTAACTTTAGAACCTTTGGGTAATTTAAAAAAAGTTTTTATACTTGGATATTTTTTAAATAACGTTTCTCTTTGTCTTTTGTTTAAATCCTTTACAGCACTTCTAATAATATCAGTGTTTATTTTTCGACCCTTACCTGTCTCAAACAAAGCTGTATATTTTTTTGAATATGACTCTTCAAAATCATCATATAGATCGTCAATAACACTTCTTATTCTATCTCCTGCTTCTTTAGCACTACCATCAGGAAATTTTATTATGGCATCAGTCAAATCCGTTTGTGCTGCTTCTAGATTAGCTGTAAGTTTTTTTTGTTTAGGACTTAATCTTTTTACTATTGTCTCTTGAATTAACTCCCCTAACTCATCTGCTGCTATATTGTTTTTTCCAGATAAACTTGTAAAATTATATTGATCTGACATTAAATTCATATAAACATCTAATGCTTCTGCTTGTTCCTTGTTAAATTCATCAAATGTGCCTTTTACACCATATTTTGGATTTGACTCGTAGGCATTTTGTAAAGCAAGAAGTTCCGGATCATCACTAGCTTGACCTAAAGTAAATTTTAATTTTCTTTTTTCGCCAAGTTGTACTAATCTATCGTTTATCTCCATCATTAATTTATTGGCTTGCTCAGCGTCTTTTATTTTACCGCCAAACTCTGATGCATTAATTTTACCAAATCTTCTGAGATCCTTTACCATTCTATATAGTTTAGGTATTGTAATTCCCGCTTGTGTTAAAGCAGCATTTAAAACTGCCATATCTTTTCCTTCATTTTTCAAATAATCAGTAAATCCCTTTTCTGTTTTATTTATGCCATACAATTCATTTCCTAAAGCAAGTCTAGCTGTTTCTAATATTGCCGAGGATGCTGCAGATGTTATTACAGCTCCTGTTGGCCCTGTGGTTCCTGCCGCAAAAGTAGTGGCAATAATTTCTGGAACTATAAATAATCCATAAGTTCCAAACTTAGCTAAATCTCCAGAGTCTAAACCATAGGCATTTACTAATTCATACTTTCCTGATTGTGGATTTAAAAATTCTAATTCTTCTGTTTCTTGACCATATCGAATTGGAACATCTTGATTAAAATAATTACTTAAAACAGTTTTCGCAGCTAAAGCTTTATCTTCATCGTCTCTAGCCAAAGCTTGAGCAAACCCTACCTCTGACAAATTAACATCTGTCTCCGGGTTAATACCTCTCATTTCGGCTATTTCTTTTATAGAGTATTCGGTGTCCGGTATTTTTGGTACATCAAAAGAAAAAGTTAAATCCTCTAAATATTTATCCTTATTAAAATCTTTTGGAGCAAATACATTTACAAAATCTTTAAATCTTACTTTTCCGTTTGCTTGTAATTCCTCATAAGCTTGATTGATTATATCAGTATCATTTGATTCATTATCTTCTATTTCAGTTCTATATGTTGCAAGATTAGAATATTTACCTTGTGGATTAAAAGCTTTATAAAAAGAATAATAATCTATATCTGCTTTTCCTGATAATTTTTTGTAAATTGCCTCAGTAAGCATTTCATCTGTAATCTCTTTACCTAATTCTTTCTCTCTTTCAGCGAGAGCTTCACCGTACATTTGTCTATATTCATCAACATTTGCAGCTTTTAGTAAGGCCATTTTTAATCCTAAAAATTTAAACTACCTGGCATTACGTCATCATCTTTATTTATTTGATAACCACCAAAATAATTATAATTATCTATTAAATCCCTATATTTATTTGGAATATCTTCATCTAAAACATTATACGCTAATTTATACTGATCTATTGCGTTTCTTGTAATTTCTTCTCCAGTTCTTTTTAATCCTGCTAAAAAACTAATTTTATTAGAACTTTGACCTATAGAAGATAAAGCTAATTCAATGTCAGGTACACTAAATCTGCCTCCAGGTTCTCTAGCTTTAGCAATTAAATAAGCTAAATTAATTACAGAAGTTTTCAAACCTTGAGTTTCAGCTGCCTTTAAAAATCTTGTAACTCTTTCATTAACTGTCTTTCTGCCTGATAAAATAGCATCAATTTCTCTTTTTGTTGCATTATACTCAGAGTTAAAAACTTGCATATTAGTTTTCTTTTCTCTATTAATAAATTGTTCTACAAAACCTGTTGTGCCTGTAATTATGCTAGTTAGGTCTGCTGCGTTACCCGTAAATGCTCCTTTAGCGATATCGTTCTCAATGGTACGTATTGTTTTAGCAGCCGCATTTGCAGCTACCATAGATCCATCTGCCTCAGATTTTATTTTTTTCATCCTGTCTATATCTTTCATTTTTAACATCATCTCTATATTACCCTCTATAGGTTTAAATAATTCAGGATTTGCCAACACCTCTGACTTTTTAAAATAACCTGCGCTTGTGTTAAACTCACCAGTATCTAATTTTTTATAAGCCTTTACTAAAGAATCTTCATCTCCAACTGGAGCATATCTTAATTTTTCTTCATCATTTACCGTATATTTGGTTGTTAAAACATCATTAGGGTTTACAAAAGTTTTAACCCCCTCTTTTAAATCAAAAACTCTCATTGGTTTTATCTGAGACTCTTTGCTCGGCACTGGTACATATCTTGGAGTGTTATCAGCTTTTACTTCATTTTGAATATCAAACTCAGTTTTAAAAACTACGTTGTTTGTTGTTGTATCTAAAACCTCTTTTGTTTTAGATATTTTATCTTGTTCTTTAGCTCTAGCTGCATCGTCTATTTGTTTTATATTCATTGCTATATTAGGTATTGGTTGAATACCTTTACCAAAAGCTCTTGCCAAAGAACTTAACTGACTTTCTCCCGGCATAGTTTTAGCTTGTAATAATGCAGAAGTTATAGGGGTGAGTAATAAATTTCTTCTTTCAGTTTGAGAAAATCCACCTACTTTAAATTTTTTAACGTTCGCAGTTTTTTCCCTTGCAAGATAAGCTTTTCTAAACAAAGGTCTCATTAATACCTTATTCATTTAGTTATCCCTGTACACCTGAAAATGCTTGAAACGCCCCTAAACCAGTACCAATAGATTGAGCTAAAGGATTAGCTTGTGGTGCGGTGGCCATTGTTATCTGTGATTGAGTTGTAGGCCCTGCAGCATAAATATTTTTTAAGAATTCAGCTCTTTGGAAAGGTTCAAAGGATCTTTGTAGTTGCGTTGCTCTTTGTGCATCAAGAGTTCTTTGTGCTAACTCTCTTTGAATACCTCCAGCTGCCATCAATTGTTGTAAATCTGATTGAGACATTTGTTGTTCTAACTGACCTAATTGTCCAAGTTGTTGTCCCGCAAGTAATCCAGTTCTTTGTTGATTTTGTGCAGCTTGCAATGCAGTATTAAATCCTGATTGTTGTGCTCTACCCATAGCTTCTAAAGTTCTCCCCTGAAGCTCAGCTTGTTGTACTCCTTCTCTTCCACCACCGAATGCTCCTGATCTTGCTGCCTGTGCAGCAAGTTGGTTTTGAGCCATCTGTCCCTGTCTTGCTATCTCGCCAGTCACATAGGATTGAAACGGATTTAAAAATTGTTGTATCTGAGCAGCTCCTATTGGGGCAGCGGCTTGTTGAGCAGCACTAATACCTTGTCTAACTGCTTGTGATCCAACTCCTGTTCTTCCTGCTTGTCTAATTCCCTGTTGCTCTAAAGCTCCTAAACCAGCTATTTGAATATCGGGTAAACTGACAGGTTGCTGTGCAATCTGTCTTGCAATATCCATTAATTCAATTTTTCTTTCTTCTATACCTGGTGCTTCTCTAACAATTTGTGTAGATGAAGCAGGCATAGAAGGCGCCTTAGGTTTTCCTCCAAATAAACTCATTTATCTAACCATTTCTCCAATTGTACGTGTTTCTTTTCCCATCCCCATTTTTTGGAAACTTTTTCCCATCCGGGTCTGGCCCAAATACTCATTCTTTTACATTTATTTACTTTTGCAAATTGTGTTATTGATTTAACAAATTGATTTTCCCATAGTTCTCTTCTTTTTCCAGTGCAGATAATTACCTCCAACTGACTGTAGTTTGGCATCTCTGTAATTCTTGTTACACCTATACCAAAAACTTTATTTTCTTCCATTTCATCTGACCCAAAAAATATCCAACATTGCATCATATCTTTTTTTAACATATCAAATATATGTTTAGGCTCAGCATATTTACCCGAATAATTTAAAGCCTGCTTTACCATAAACTCTGCGAGTGGCCAAAATTTATCAATGTCAGTTGGCTCTACAGGAATGACATTTACAAGAGGCTTAATTTTTTTTCTTGTCGAGGCCATGTGACTCCTTTAATAAATCAAAAACTCTTTTGTATTTTCTTTGTTGATCGTAAAAATAAGCTGCACCTTTTTCACGCATATCTTTTATGCTGTTTGGATTACCGCCATTTATTATTCCTGCACCTAAAACACCATCAGCTCTTGTTACAAATTCTCCATCAGCTAATTGTGCTAACATCGTATCTTCATCTTTATCACCATTTCCTGATCCATCTTCAACATAACCACGTGCTCTAACATAATTATTTGCATCGTTTTCATCGTGTGAAACTTTCGAAGGTAGATAATTTATACCACCTTCGTTAAATTTTCTTATCTCAGCTAAACCTCCGGTCTTTGCTTTAAATGTTGTTCTCTCAATTGCTATATTACCCATCTGTGCATCGCCTCTATTTTTTGGATCAGCTTCTGGTATGTAAAGTTTTTCATAAACTTTTTCTTCTCCAGTGACTGGATCTATATATCTAAAATCTCTTTTCTCTTGTAAATCTGCTACACCTAGATTGTAAGTCGGTGAAAAAATATCTGTATCTTGAGGATCAAACGCACCAGATAAATATGTTAATGCACCAATACCTAACCCTGCTTTCATAGGATCTATTTGTCTTTCACCCTTAATAATTTTTCCATTTTCAACACGTTGTCTTGTAAAAAAATTCCCTAAGTCTGATATTCCTTTAGATTGGTTTGCACCAACAAAAGGTATGTTTTGAACAATAGGTAAATTAGTAAATGTAGGAATCGATCCCGTTATTGTGCCTCCAAATTTATCTAGTCCTGTTTGAAAACCTGGTATTCCTAATTTTGCACCGCCTTTTAATCCTGCTTGCCCACCATAATAACCTAATGTGGCGCCTATAGCTCCTCCCGCTAATCTACCAAGACCAGAAGCTCCAGCATCTTTAGCTTCTCTGTATCCTTTGTATCCACCGTAGGCTGCTAATGCATAAGGTAAGAATTGTAGCATTTAAATATTTTCTCCTTAGATCTAAAAGTTAAATATTACCATTTTACTCAGTTAGTATCAACTCATCGCCAAAACATCCAATATATCGATGCTCGCCAATATGACTGATTTCATCATTAATATAGGCATGGCACTTACCACCTATATCCCTCCATCGTTTACAAAAAGCAAAATCTTCACCATGATATGTGTTAGTATCAGGGTCAAATAATGTATCAAAAAAGTTATAAAGATTGGTCCTATCCACCAACTCACCGTTAATTATTGTCTTTTGTTTTACTAACAAATGTGGATATTTTTCTATCATCTTTTCAAGCACACTACGCTTAATAAGCATGCATCCTGTAGGGCTATGAGTGACTTCAATAACACCATTATTGACTGTTATATTATCAGGCTCTGCTACCTTCATTGGGTATTGATTAAATGCCTGTGCTAAATCTTTGGGTGATTCTATTTTTTTGTTTTTGAATTTATCAAAACCCTTCTCCCAATCAAAATTTTTAAGAGGGTAAGGTATGGATATGACATCTTTATCTTTTGCAATCATTTTAAATATTGATTGCGATTTAAAATCTATATCAGAATCTACAAATAACAAATGTGTAGCTTTAGAGTCAAGAAAAGCAGCAACACATAAATTTCTTCCTTGTGTAACTAAAGATGATTTTACTAAACTAAATTCTATTTTAACTCTTTTATGGTAACAAGCTTTTTGTAATTCTATCAATGCTTGTGCATAATGAATAGAACAATCACTGTGCACAGGTGTTCCAATAAATAAATGTATGTCTTCAGCCTTTTGAACCCATATAGGCTTACTAGGGTCTTGGTCTTGCATCTAGAGCTCCTTTTAAAAATTTAGTCCACTCATTTGATTTCTTTTCCCAACTGTAAAACTTTTTATAAAAATTTTGTTGATCTTGCAAATGTTCTTGTATTGAAGGTTCATGAAGTTGTGAAGCTGCTATTTGTATTGCGTGAGCAAAGGCATAAGATAAATTTTTGTAATCTTTTTCATAGTTTACATATATTGGCCATTCAGAACAAGTTTCAAACAATGCACCAAAATTAGTTACAATTGTATACAGACCCGCAGACATTGCCTCAACCGCAGATATACAAAACGTTTCTTCAAATATACTTGGGTAGGCAAATATTTGATAATCTGTAATGTGATCTAAAATATATTGGTTTGGTTTATATCCTATATAATTTACATTAGGTAATTTCTTTGCTTGATCAAATAACTCAACAAAATCATTATGATGCGCATCTCTAAACTCAGAACCATAAACATCGCAGCTTGAGTAAACATCTAAAGTAATATTTGGATCTTTGATATATTGCATGGCGCCTAAAATAACATTCAATCCTCGCCATGGAGTAGGGTGAAATAATAATCTGACAGGATCACTTTTTTTGTAAGGTTTTATTTTTGGAAAATTTGTTACACCATTTTTTATGACAACAGATTTTTCTGTAGGTATATCAAAAAAAAATCTAAACTTTTCGTATGTCCAATGTGAATTAAAAACATACCAATCATATTCATTATGTCTTTTTTTATTTTTAAAAAAATCTTGTAGGTTTGCTTGATCGTAAGAATTTTTTTGCCAAAGTATATTTATTTTATCTTTTACTAAAGGCACCTTACCAGGTATGGATGTGCATATTTGAAAATTACTAAGTAAATCTTTGTCTACATACTTTTCTAAAAAAGCATGTTGTAACTCAGTACCGCCTTGAGGTTCCATTATTGGGTATCGCCAGCAACGACTAGTGATGCAACAGTTATTGTATGATCAACTCTTAAATCCTCAGCAACTGTATCTGTCTCAGGATTAGCTACATCATTATCAAATTCCTGTTTAGATTCATATTTCTGTCCTGTTCTTTTGTTAGAAACTTCCTCTTTTGATTTTGCAGGAATTACTGGAACTTGTTTACCATCTACTATAACGTAATTCATTGTTGTTTTTCCTTATCTTCTTTTGGTAAATTTTTTCTTAATTCATCAGCGTAGTGTTTTTCTATAACATTCAATTCACTAAACTCTAATGTAAGACTATCTTTCTTTGTTTTTATGTTTTGCAATCTTGCTAAACAAATTTTACCATTGTCTGATAATTTGTCAGAATCATATTCTTTACCGTCAAAATTAAATTTCATTGAGGCCTTCCTTGTCTGTTGTATTTCTTATAACTTCTTTTCTCATCCTTTGAAAGCTTTTTTTTATGTCTACGTGGACGTTTTCTAGGTTTCGGTCTTGGTGTAAAATTTACAAATTTACGTTTAGCCATTTTCTTGTGATCTATCTATTTGTGCGTAACTAATTAAACCTTGTATTTTGTTACTTCCTGTACCTGCTTGAACGGTGATTGCATCTCCTGCTTCTAAGTTTAAACCTTGCGGTGAAGCATTAACTTGTGACTTTGCTCCAACATCATCTCTAAAAAATTCATATTCTGTATTAGAATCAGAAGAGTCTTTTATATTCATGTGTACTAAAATTGCTGATGATGCATCATTGTTTGCACAATAAATACTTTTAACAATTAAAGTTGCATCAGTTGGGCACGTCAACACTGTTGTTTTATTTGTATTAGTTTGTACAAAACCTTGGTTTTTATATCTTATGGTCATGATAAAAAGTAATTAAACGCATCCTGTTCATTTTTCAAGTCTTGTTGGTACGAAGTGTTAAGTTGATTTTCTACAGTTTCTATCGCTTGGTTTATCTGCCTAAAATTTTCAGCAGAATATTCTGGTTGAGGTTCAGGTATATATACATTTATTTTAGCCATTATCTTCTACCATCAATATTAACGTCTGCCCTAAATGTTCCAAACCTCCAAGTTTCATTTGTAGAAGTATTTTCTATTTTAAGGTTAGCTAATCTTCCACGAACTCTAGTATCAATTTTACTTGTGCTAGTAGTTACATCAAATTGAGCTGTGGTTGTATTACCTGATATTGGAAAATCTTTTGTGTTCAAAGTTACTTTAGCGGTACCTTGTAAGTTTTTAAAATCTGGTAAAAACCTACTCACTCGTAACAAAAATTGACCGTCACCCTCTGTTGGTAAATCAAAATCTCCAGAGGTAACAAAAGCGGGTATCGCTGTAACTTGTGAATTGAGATCAACTTTATTAACACCAACTTCATGTGCATAATAAGTGGTAGCTCCAAAAGTATTTGTAGCACCAAATAAATTTGATGCAGTTGGCACAGCAGTCGGGTCGTACTCTGTTGCGTATGGCACTGCGTATGTAGATGCATCTGCATATGTGCTTCTTGATAAAGTCATTGTAGTCCAAGTATTTTCTATATAGTTATATGTTGCTGATCTATTATTCTGTAAAGATGGATTACTGACTGGAGTCCCAGCAGGATAAAACCATACAATTTCATTGAATAAAGAATTATGAGATGCATATATAATTTCATTAGATGCATAATTTACACCAACATTAGTGCCTGTAGTTGTAAATACAAAATCTTCAATAAGCGAAGGTAAAAGTTTTACTGTACCATCAAATTTAAAAAATCCCCCACCTTTTCCCATCCAAAAGACTTGACCATCTGCATAAACTGCTGCGTGATGACCAATACATCCACAGTTAGAACCAACTTGTCTTATAGAAAAAGTAAAAGGTGGTCCAACAAACTGCATTACGTATGCTGCTTGATCAGTTAAAATTAAATTGTAATCTTTACCAGATACGGCTGCTACTATTTTGTTTCCGGTGTCCAGTCTAAATGTTCCTGCCGTATTTGTAGAAGTTGGAACATATGTCGTGTAGTCTTCTTGGTCACTAAATCTAATAAACATAGGATCCTGAGTTGTTCCATCACCTATTGTAGTCTCAGTACCAAAGTGTACTACGTGCCTATCTCTATCAGAAGTTATTGTTAGTCTTGATGCAGTTGGCGCACCTGACATAACGACAGCTCTTCTTTCAAGTGGATTTGATAGACCTGCATCCCACACCCAAGTTTTACCATCTTTAATTGTGGCAATAAGTTGTTGACCAAAATTATCTAATGACCATGAACCAGGATCAAGTATAACTTGTGTTGATGTACTTCCTATACCCCATGCCACAGTTCCCCATGTGCTTGTGCCCCAACCATAACCATAGGTTTGTATCGTAGGACCAATCTCAACATATGGGTTTATTACTCCACTACCTGTTGCAGAAGTTGACCCAGATGCTGCGGAAGGCATTGTTATATCAAAAGTATTAGCTGCCACATTTAAAACTTCAAATGTATTATTTTCAAAATCAGTAGCTACAAATCCTGCTCCAGTTGGAGGTGTAACTGATGTGAATGTTATATACTCCCCTAATTCTAAATTATGTGATGTTTTGTTTACTGTAACTGTAGTTGATGTATTTGTTGTTGTAAATGTTGCACCAGATATAGCTGTATCAAGAGGAGTAATATCATAAAACGCATCCTCATAATAAACATATAAAGCTTTAGATGTCCCTAGTGCAGCATACTTTCTACCTTCTAAATCATTCCAAGTGTGCTGAGCTCTTGCAGGGCCAGATATTGTTTTTTGACCTATAGCCTCAAAGCCACCAATCTTTTCAGGTTGTCCATATCTAAATCTTACAAAATCACTATCAATCCATTGACCCTCTGCACCTGCAGGTGTGTCGGTTTTATTAATGCCTGCTCTTATAGAAACGCTAGTTAAAGGCATAAAATCTCCTAAGTTTTTATAATATAATTTAAAGCAAGATAAGGTTGTAAAATTGACATGCTCGAACCAGTCCAACCATGGTTGTGCGCTCCACCACCACCAGTGCTACCAAAAGTAAAAGTTCCACTAGCGCTTCCTTGATCACCTCTTTGAGGAATTCTATCAGTGCCATCTCTGTGTCTAATACCTTGTTCTTGTTGATGACCTGGGTGCGTATGAGTATGTGAAGGTATTTGTGAAACTGTTAAAGTGTGGTTCGCAACAGTTCCAGAAGGTGTTTGCGATTCTGCACCACCAGTTGATCCTAATGCTTTAGTGCCAGATCTTCCAAGAGGAACATTGTTTTGTAGATCAGGTAAATTAAATGTTGAAGCTCCATCACCTGTACCATAAGTTGTTGAGATTACAGAAAATAAATTAGCATAAGTAGTTCGTGATACAGCAGACCCATCACAATATAAAAATCCAGTAGGTACAGTTGTACTTCCATGTGGTACAATAGTCCCTGTTTTTACACCCGATGCTGAATATTTTGTTTCTGAATATCCTGACATTATTTATCCTTATAAGTCCAACCAATAGTAGCATCAGCATAAACTAATGTAAAAGCTGCTCCTTCAACTGCTACCGTTAAATCAGATGTTGCATTTAATAATTTACTTGAATTTCTTGCCACAGTTAAATTGTTACTGTCAAAATTATATTTTGAATCTAAAAAAGTTACCTCATCACCTACTGATGGTGAAGCAGGTAGCGTTACTGTAACAGCAGAAGAAGAAGTATCTACAAATAACTGTGCCCCTGCCTGTACTGTCTCTGCCGCATTGATAGTTCTCCAAACTTTTTCTTCATGGTTTTTTATAATGTCTGTTCCGTTTGAGTGACAAATATAAGAATGACCCTCACATAATTTAAAACCTGTTTGACTCGTTACTTTAAATGTAAGAGAATTTCCTGCGTGATCTGTGCCATCAATCACAGAAAAATATTTTTCTATACTTGCTGGAAAATTTACAGTTCTATTGGCAGCAAGAGTTCCTGTAAATTTAAGAACCATATTTCTTGCATTAGATATACTACCGTTTGTCATTGCCAGTGTAACGTCATTTGACGCTACATCTATTTCTTGAAAACCTGCTATAGATTGTTGAACTAGATTAAGGTTTGTATTTGTTTTAGTTCCCCAAGTACCAGCGTTTTCACCGGTTGCCATGAGCTCTAGTTTCAAATCTGTAGAAAATGTTGAAGGCATACCGTATTATAACTCCCCTAAGCTGCTATATCAACCTCAGTCCAAGTGTTTGTAACGTCTGGATCTACTACATTCCAAGTATTTGTTACACTTGGATCAACAGCTGTCCACGTATTAGTGACTCCAGGATCTACTTCAGCCCAAGCTATAATTAACGGTGAATTAATGCTTGTAGTTAGCTGTATACCTGTCAGACTTACATTTGCATTAGCTTGTACACTTACACTACCAATATTAGTGTTTAAAGCACTACCAGTTACATTGACTGGAGTATTAAGGTCAACTGATGCATTACCAATATTTAGCGATAACTGTTGTCCAATAACATTTACGTTTGCATTTGCTTGCTGTGTTGTGTTACCTAAAGATAATGTTAATTGATTTCCTGTAACAGTGACGTTCGCATTACCGATCGTTGTAACACTTCCAATTGAAAGACTTAGCAATGAACCTGTTGCATTTGCGTTTGCATTACCAGATATGATTGAGTTACCAATATTAGTTGTAAGTTGGGAACCTGATACATTAACAGGTGTGTTTAAAGCAACACTTACACTTCCTATAGCTGAGGTAATTAAGTTTGATGTTGGAAATACATTTGCATTTGCTTGTGTTGTTGTATTACCTAAAGAAGCTGTAAGAGATATACCTGTAACAACAACTGTTCCTGGTGTACTTCCAGTTGATGAAAAGGCTGCGCCTGAAAATGAACTATGTCCAAAAGCCATGGTTACGCTCCTGGATCGATAATGTTATTGCCTTCTATCTTGGCCCATTCTTGTATTTCTTGGTAGTGTCTGTTTGCTTCTGAATGTGGAACTATATGCTCTGTTCCATCAGAATATTCTACTCTATAGTTAAAATCTGTATTATCTGTTATTCCATATTCTTTTATAACTGAAACTATCATTTATAACTCCGCATCAAATGTTATTGTATAGCCACCATAAAGTCTTATTGGTTCATTGTTATTAAGACCTGATGTTAGATTGTTTGCAAGATATGTTACTTGCTGTCTATTAGGTGTTCCATCTGAACCTATACTTGATGTGTTTACATTACCGCCTGTAGCAGTATGACATTTTAAATTTGACAAAGTTCCTATGCCGCTAACTGTAGGCTCACTTCTCATTATAGGATTAAGTTCCATGTAACATTGAGCCTGACTGACTGTTCTTGCTAAACCCATAGCAACTGTTTGGTTATTGGTAAATGCATTAGGTGATAAAGATGTTCCTTTTGTTTGAAAATATCTTTTACATCTTTCTAAGTTTACATCAATTGGCAAGAACTCAAAGTCGCTGGCTTGTGAGCCTGCCTCAAGCTGGATTCCAGTTATGTACCATTCATTGGATGTATTGTCTCCAAGATTAACTTGACCTACTGCTCTGTTTGCATTGGTTCTACTTTCCCATGATGTTGCTAAAGTACCAGAAGTAAATTGTGTTCCTGCTAACAACCAAAAATTAACTCTTAAACTAGCGGCATTATCATTATCAAAAGCACCAGTGGTGTCTCCAACAAAAGTTATAGTTTTCTTTTCCCAAGTATCCGAAGATGAAATTGTATAAGACTTACAAATTACTCTATTGTTATCACTATCTTGAAGTTCAGCAATATATGTTCCAGTCTTATTTGATTTTACCCAAAAAGATAAAGTTGTGCTTTCAGCAGAGGATGTTCCTTTTTTTAAATACTGTAAATTTTGTCCTTCAAGTCTTGTATGAATTATAGCAAAGTTATCTGCATCTAAAGATGCATCAGCAGTTGTGCAATCAAACTTCATAGATTTTGCAAAACCTTGACCAGTTGGCACATCTGTATCTTGTGAAATTGTAAATTGATAAACGTCTGTTCCACTTATATCATATCTAAATCTATCTAAAGTATAGTCATCATCATTTGCACCAGCAAAAGAAGTTCCACGTTGAGATACACTCATGTCACCATTAATTATTATATTCCTAAAATTAACGCCTCTGACATCTGCGATTGCTGGGTTACCTATTCTAGTTATTGCCATCTATGCTCCAGGTTTTGTGGGAAAAACAACTGCCTCAACTTCTTCTGCTGTTGTTAATCCTTGTGTTAAATCTCTTAATTGTTGTCTATATATTTTCATATCATCACTCATTGTTACATCTGAATTAGAATACCAATCAGTTTCTGCTAAAAGATTATTTCTTTTATTCCTCAAATCTTGCATGGCTTCTTCAAAAGATGTTTGAATTCTTGAATTAAAAACAGATGTTTCCTCTGCTGTCATATCCATAACTATACCATTAACCATTTTCTTCATTATGATTTCACTCCATACAAATCAAATCTACCATTTGTAAAATTTGCACCACTGCTGAAAAAAAATCTCATGTAATTAATTTTGTCTGTGCTATTTATAAATGACCCTACTCTCCATTGATACATTTGTGCATTTTCTTGCCCTATGCAATGAGCATTTACCCATTTTGTCCAAGTCTGTCTTAAATTAAAAAAAATAATTTCTCCTTGAACACCTTTGCTTGCCGTGTTTGAAATATTTGTAGCAAATCTGGTGAAACTTGTTCCTGCACCTATTTCTGTTCCTGTAGAATCAGAATCTAATCTAGAAAATCTTCTCATAGTGTTAACAGCACTTGATAAAAAGTTTGAACCATTGTCGATAGAATATTCTAATTGAAAACTTGAATTAGTTGCGCTTGGTAAAACCTTATAAAATAAAATTTTATAATATTCATAATTATCAGTAAAATATGTATTATCAAAAGCTACTGTTGCAACTGCTGTTGATACAGTTTGAGAATTTAATAAAACATTTGTACCTGCATTATTAAAACCAACTGAAGTTACATTACCACTTCCGTCAGAAGTAATTAAATTATTACCACCACCGTCTTGAATTGTGTTTACTTTTAAAATACTACTCATACTATATTCCTAATTTATATCCTATTAAATTTGTATTATCAGCTTGTGTTCTTACACTAACAGTTCCAGAGTTAGTTTGCATATACACAAATCCCTCATAGTAATCAGTCGCTGTTGCTGTATCAACTGTAACAGCACCAATTGCTTGAGAACCACTGCTTCTTAAATCAAAAGCATTCATATTTAAATAACCGTAGCAAATACTAGATCCATTTTTATATATGTACGCAATGCATTGTTTTGCCGTATCTGATGCAGAAACTATTTCTACATTTAAAGATATTAAATATTTTCCTGCTACACCTGGAGTCCATCTATAATTAGTTGAATCCCAAGTACCAGATGTTGTTAAAGAATCTTCAGAATTAAATTGTATTTTTGTAGCAGTAGCGCTTGAGATACTTGTTTGATTTGAAGAGGCTCTTGTAACTTTTAAGGCTGGTGTATTATTTACTAACGTAACACCTGATCCAATAGTAATGTTACCAGATCCAGAGCTAGTTGTTATTTCACCGACTTTTAAAATTCCGTTTGCCATTATTATCCTATTCTCTGTGCCATAAATCTTACTTCATGACCACTTCTTGTATCTTCAGTAGCATCACCATTGTGTCTTAAAAATATTTCTAGATAATCATCTGCATCTAAATCAACCACGAAAGTACCTATACATCTTGTATCAAAATCTCCAGCAGTCCCATTTACGTCTAATTCACTATAGATTTGTACACCATTTTTGTATGGATAAAGTCCAACATATTTACTAGACGGATGATTAGTCATAGCGACAACACCTGTACATAAATATTTACCCGCAATTCCAGGAGTAAAACGCGAACTACTAGTATCATAGCATGAACCATTATCAAATAATTCTAAATCAAAAACTACTTTTGTATTAGTATTGTTTGATATTGTCTGACCAGCATTTTTATAAGCATAAAAAGATGGATTATTTTGTCCAGTCATTTTACCATTAGGTACAGTTATTGTAGATGTATTAGTAGAACCAATAGTTAAATTAGTTGTTCCTGATACTGTATCAATTATATTTGTCTCAAGTTTACTCATTATAAAATTACGAATGTACTCCCTGATGGTATAGTCACTGTGCCTGAAACTGTAACAGGACCAACAACTGCTCCGTTAGTTGTACTTGCCATAGATATACTTGTAAACGTCTGACTGTTCTTTACAAAAAATGTTGAACCTAAACTTGCTGCTGTGACTGTTGAATCTGTTGGAGTTCCAATATCAAATACATCACCTAATACTACACCAAAAAATGTATCTGATGCAGCAGGGTTTGATGTAAAAGTAATTTGTGATCCTGTTATGATATACGCGCTTTGCGGCTCTTGGACAACTCCTGAAACAGAGATAATACAATTAGCTTCGTTACCTGGAGATATAGCAGTCCCGTTGACCGTTAAGTTAAACGGACCCGCGGTTGAACCAGTAAATGAACTACTGATATCATCTAGTATACTGTATCGCCCCGTGCTTGGAGCTTTTCCTACGTAAGCCAATTTGTATTACCTCCTTATTCAGTTGGGATTGGATTGTCAGTCTTGACCTTTGCAACGTGGTCCTTCCATGTAGAAGTGCCGTCCACTGAATCGTGGTATTGCATGTCGAGCTGGCTACCGATATCCCCATAGGCGTTTCGTCTTGTAGCTCTTACTGCATTTTGTCTTTCTTCAAGATCAGCAGCAGAATCTACAGCGTCCAGTTGTTCCGATGTCGGTTGAGCTACACCTGATACATTCCAACTTTTGATGTATGGGCCCTTTCCATTCGAATCATCTTGAAGCAAAACGTCTACCATAAAGTCAACATCGTTAACTCCGTTATTAGCCAAATATGTTTTAACTTTGCTTGATAGTGATGCCATAGTTTGTCCTCCTTTTTTCTATATTATACTATTCTGGTGAATTATCAATTACACTTCCACCATTTGCTATCCATTCTTGTATTTCAATATAGTCCGTATTTTGT
>Ga0209348_1000078_pt1 | contig 59744 bp, 62 predicted proteins | sample ETNvirenome_2_30_FD_184065 | JGI IMG/M metagenome (GOLD analysis project Ga0209348, IMG submission 184065) | Marine viral communities from the Pacific Ocean - ETNP_2_30 (SPAdes) (version 2) | ecosystem: Environmental > Aquatic > Marine > Oceanic | place: Pacific Ocean | collected 2013-06-22 | reverse complement strand
ATACTTGATAAGTTTCCTGTCCCTGTTATCCAACTGTAACTTCTCCACGCCAAAAGAAACCCTAGCAGAATTGACGACGGTAAGGTCACTACCCATATGAGAAATGTAATCCACACGACCAATCCCGTCATCATATAGGGGAACAGACTTTTCATATTCGCTCACTTCTTCCTCCGCACAAATTTAATTTTCTTGTCTTTGTGCATCTCTGCCTTAATCATTGCTTCGATAACAGAGTTTGGAGCACCAACTTCAACAACTTCTTCTTGCTGTTCTTTGAATACAAATGTGGATCCACGAACTCTGGACCAGAAATTAGCATCCTTTTCGATTGGCTCAAGACTTGTCCAAGGGCCACCATATTCAACACGGCTACCGTCAGGAGCAAATGCATCGATGTATCTTTTACCGGAACGAGAGCCCGTTTCACCAAAGATAAAAGCATCTTGTTCGTATTTTGAGCTTAATTCTTTAGCCTTCTCGAAGAGATCTGCTTCGCCTTTCTCAACATCACCTCGTTCTTCATCGGTAACGACAATCGATTTTTCGATAACGCGAACTTCATTTCCGTCTTCGTCCTTCTCAACCCAAGAGCCATCAATTTCAGTAAAGGGAAACCCAGCAGCTTTCCAAGCAGCCTTTAATTCTTTACCTCTTTGATCGTTTTCATTTCTTGATTTTTCATGACGATCAGCAGACATGACAACAAAAGAAATATCTGAGTTATCTACCTTGTCTTTGATGCGATTAAAAGAAGATTCAGTAATAACTGGTTCTTCTAAAAGCATAGACGGACCAGCCGCCTCTTTAATTAATTCTTTAAGCATTTGAGCATCTAATTTCATTCTAAAAATCTCCCCATAACATAGTTGTCTAGGACTAAATAGATTTCTGTTCCATTCATGGCTATTTTTTGTAACATTCTTCTTTCAATAACTATGGTATCATATTGGCGAATAGAATCAACAAGCTTGCTGTCGCTCGCTATTGCGAGGACAGAACAAGCCAGATAAGGTGATTCTTGTTTTTTATAATCATCAGGAAGCATAATTAAAGAATTTGATTCTTCTTGTTCTTCCTCGATAGGATTAACTAAAATGTGACGATTAGTTGGTTCAAAGTTCATTACCCCTCCACTTCGTTTTTAGAATCTTGAATATCCTTTCTCATTTGCTTAAGCATATTAATAGCTTCCTGACAAGCTTTTCTTGCCCTAACAGCGGAGGACTTATAGCCATACTTTTTATTTTCAAGCTTATCAAGGTCATCTGCTGTACCGTTTAAGATACTGATTATTTCTAACATTTTATCATTCATTTTTCTTCTCCAAAATTAATTTCGCACGAATCATTTGTGCAGTATTTAGAACCAACTCCTTCTTCCTCTGTGTCGATTCTTTGTATAGGGGTGATACCCTTTATCATTTCATTATATTGTTCTTCTGTGATTGGCTCGTAAGGAGCTTGCTCATATCCCGTCTCTTGATATCTTAAAAAAGACACGGCTTTTAGACGAGATTCATAAAGCTCCAAAGCATCTTTGATTTGCGGAGCCTCATTAGCATTGAAGGTTACCGTAATACTAACGCTATTATCTGCCCAATAGTGCTGGTATTGTGAAGCAATTTCTAGCTGTTCCCACATAGAAACATCTTTTTTACCTTTAACAAAGTAAGGCTCTTTTACTGGAAACTCAACACAAACAGTATTCGGTGAATATTTATCATCTTCAATTTTATAACCTGCTTCTTTCAAAGTTGGTAATAAATCGGAATCCTTTCCAAAGCGTATCCTCCTAATGTAAAACTCATTCTCTGGGAAGTGAATACCCGGTGTTGAACCATTGAGAAGAGACACTGTTCCACTTGGTTTGATAGAGGTCATTCTAACAGAGCGAGGAATACAAAGCCAATCAGCATATTCTTTATCCATCTCAGTTACATGTTCGTAAGCATCGTCACACCACTGTAACATGGTTCTTCGTGTATGCTTATTAAAAGCTTGTACTACGCCTGATTGAGACAAACCAATGCGGCGGTTCTTTAGCATGATAGCATTAGTTTCTCTCCAGTGTGTATTCACAAGAGTAACTGTCTTACCATACAAATAAGCAATTTCAAGTGTCTTAACATAATCTTCGTAAGAATCGTGTTTTGCAGGGAAAGTTTCGACCAAGCAACAAAGCTCTCCGTCTTCCAATTGTTGCTCAACGCAAGGATTGAAGCCCATAACCTTCATATCATCATATCTTTTACCATCCTTCATGCGGCCATAGTGGCGAGCATTATGAAGCCAAATATAACCGGGCTCGCCGTTCTTTTGTGACTGTTCGGCATGCCAAGTATAGTCCATACCGATTTTGGCCTCAAAAGAATTATTAGAACCCCAGCGGTGATGATAAAGTTTTTCTTGATCATTTTTCATGGTAAGGTATTCACGATCATCATGTTGTCCCAAAGCAAGAGCAGCAGAGCGTCGAACGTTACCAGCAACAACGCAACGACCAATGAGGTTTTCGGTATCAACAATGTCAATTGATGAAATCGGTTCACCGATTTTTTCGTTATATAATTCTTTTAAATTGTTATGAAGTTCAATTAAAGGAGCAGGGCCGCTTGAAGTTCCCCCAAAGCCTTTAATTGGTGCCCCTTCGGGACGAATTTTTGAATAATCAAAAGTGGGAACTTTTTTACCTTGCAGATATCCATCAAGAAGCATGTGAACCGAATCAACCCACCCTTCACGACTATCATCAATAATAAGAGTCTCTTTTGTCCATTGTGGCTCTTTGATTGTTAAAGTCTTAGCACCGAGTGTATCAAAGCCAACACCAATACCAACCATCAAAGCATCCATCATCCAAGCGAAAATATATCCTCCTTTGGAAGATAAGTCTTTTGTTGAGCGGAAAGCACAATTGAATAGACCAGCACCTGTTCTTTCATAAATGAATTTAGTTCCCATCATCCATAGACCACGACCGGGCGGTGTCCACTTTAAATTAAACAAACGATCATAAGCTTCTTTTGCTGTTCTTTGTGCTTTAGCATCATTCCACTCTAATCCAAGAGCAAACACATGTCTTTTTTGAATGTCGAACATTCCTTCAATGACACGACGACAAGTCTGATACCACTCCTCTGTACCTTTAACATTTGCATCTATCTCGTTTAAACGACGAGCATAGGTTCGTTTATAGGTGATATAACCAACAGGGCCCCATGGAACCTCTTTTGTTTTATATTGATCGATAAATTGATCTGATAGACCAAATCTCCGAACATTAATATTTCCAATTTTTAACATAATAACTCCCTCTATTTTTTCATATTTTTGTATTTGTTCTTTAAAAATTCTACGGTTGATTTTGTGGATTCTTGCACAGCAGCATCCATTGTCTCATCTTGTCTCTCTAATACTTTCATCGTAACTCTCGACCAATCAGCGAAAATGGGAAACACAAGGCCATCTGGGCCATTTCTATTCTTGGCGACAAAGACTCTTCCAGTGTTCGCATTCTTGTCTTCGATGGTTCTCGACAACGAAAATATAAAATCAGAGACAAAGCATTTATTGAAGGCTTCTGATATCGCCTCCATGGTGATAACTTCCGCATTTAGACCTGACCTGTTTGTTTGTGAAGCTGTCCACATCGGACAATCATAAATTTGTGCGATTGCTCGCAACTCTTCATAAATGTTTTCAAGGTCGTGGCGTTTCTCACGGGTCTCCTTAACTGGTCTCAAAAGATCGGCATAATCGACAATAATCATGTCTGGTTCAATTCCGCGCTTCTTTAACCTTTCGATGTGATTTTTGATTGTTTCCGTTGAAGCAGACTTCGTTGGATACTCTTTAATAATTAGAGTTCCTTCAATATCTTTTACAACATCGAGAATTTTTTGTTTATTCGACATTAGGTCGCCTAATGGAACGCTCGATATTGATGAATCGTATCTTGACCCGACAACAGTGTCGGCTAATTCTAGTGTATAGTGAACAACAGTTTTTCCTTGTTTAAGTGCGGCAGCACCGAGCGCAGCGAGCACCATAGACTTTCCAGCCCCGGTAGGGGCAATCGCAACTCCAAGCTCCCGTTTACCAAGTCCACCCTTGCAGATATCATCGATTCTATCCCACCCGGTTGATATCGGATCGCGAGATTTTATTTGGAATCTTTCCTCAAAGTCTTTAAGGTAATCATGGCCAAAGTTATTGTCGGTTCCGAGTTTAAGAGCATCTTGGATAACTTTCTGTATCTCGTCAAAAGATGAAGTTTTGATGAGTTTTACCGATTTCATCATGGCTCCTTTTAGGACCTGTTTGCGGCAAAAGTCAAGAGCATTATCTTTAATATATTGTGTACCTTCAATCTCTGAATTTGAGAGTACCTTAGCATAAAACTGTCTTATTTGTTTTTGAAGAGCATCGGAGTACTCGCCAAGCCCTGCGGAAATATGTGTCGCCATAATCTTGTAAGATGGGTGCATCTTGTACTCACGGCGGTAATCTAAAATTGTCTTGGCGAATACTCGTAGATACTCGTATTGCAAAAATTCAAGACTAAGCACCTCTGTGATCTGATCGCAAAAAGGTCTGTCCTGTAGCATCAAATGGCACAAGTCCTCTTGAAATGATTTTCCAAATCTCTGAAATGTTTCGTTGGTGTGTTCCATTTTTCCTCCAATGCTTTTTAACTATGTAACATCTTTTTGTAATCTTGTCAAATGACTTTTTTATCTTTGAAAATTTTTGATTAAATTCCATAAGTCCGTGAAATTTATAGATCCTTGTCCGTCTTCAAAAAGCATTTTTGTGAAATTCATCTTATTGCTTTCTGTTTCAAAACTGGCTATGGTGTAGTCAATTTTCTTTCTATTGAGCACCGAAATCGAGGGTCTATATAGCTGCATAATTGAGTAATTATTTTCTATTAACTTTTGATTCTCAATAATTTTATTATGTGCAACTTTCTTTTTTTCTATGTTCTCGCAATATTCGACCAAATCTTCCAACTCGTACTGTTTCGACTCGGAGAGGAATGTAAAATTTTTGGCGATGGTTTTTAACCCAACACGACCCACTCCCTTGAGGTTGTCCGAGGCATCCCCCGCAATTGCTCTGGCCAATGCAAAGTTGTTTGGATGAATATCGAATCTATATTTTATTGTACCTTGTGTCTCCAACACATCTTGCACTGGTCTATAAACCGCTGTGCTCTCATCACACAACTGGAAGAAATCTTTATCGCTTGAGACAATAATCTTCTGCCAATCCTCATAGTGTTTGTGACGAGAAACAATCGCAATTACATCATCGGCCTCAACACCATCATAAGTTAATTGCATTACAGGTAGCTCATTTAAATACTCAAACAAGCGAATCTGTTGATGAATTTTGTTTTGCTTTTGGCTTTTGGGGTCAAGCTCAATCATGCGACGATTAAAACGAAGCGGTTTTCTACCCTCTTTGTAGTTCTCGTTCTGTTGTTTCTTTCTCTGAGAGCCACCAATTCCGTCCCAACAGATAATAACCTCATGAGGTCGTGATTGACGCATAATCTTCTGTAGTGACTTGAGAAACCCAATAGTGCCGCCAATTGGAATACCGGAGGGGTCCATAGTTGGAATGATAACATAACTTCGTATAAACAAGTTAAGTGCATCAACAATTAATAATCTTTTTTTCTCGGTCATAGTCTCTCCGGGGAGTTTGAAAGGTAAATGTGTTTTGCTAATGAATCAGATTGGCCAACTTTATCGGTAATAAACTCGGTCATCTTGTGATAAGAAGAAAATTCTTTTAACTCTCCTCCGCTATAACACTTAAAGATGCCTAATTCTCTAATCACATCGCATTTATTAATGACCAAGTGAGTTGTTCCTGTTTTTCTTGCGGCATCAATCATCATATCGACATTAAGCCAGTTGCACTTTCTTTTCCGTCCGGTTGTTACTCCAACTTCACCCCCTAGATCGCCCAATTTGGCCAATTGCTTGTCTTTTAGGAGCTTATCGGGGAATAGTGGGTCCACACCAGAACGGGTATCATATAGCTTGGCTATGCCCCATATACGGCGAATTTTCTGCGGAGGAAACCCAAGGGAACAAGCACCATAGGGTAGTGTAATGGATGAGGTGACATAAGGATAATTACCATGGTCTATATCTAAATAATAACCTTGGGCCCCCTCGCAGAGAATTCTTCCACTTAATTGTTCATCCCATATTAATTCCTCTGGGAGAACATCTTTTGTTAATTGTCCGGTTCTAGCCATCTTGTCTGAATAACATGGGGCTATACCTTTTGAGGTTGTCCCAAGTTTCTTAGCTAGTTTTCTTTTATCTGCTGATATGTGCTTTTTTGTTACAATATGTGCTCTCGGAGAGACCTTAACTAAGGAAGTATCAAATCCATTCTCCTTGAGATAGTCTAACTCTTCTTGTAAGGACTCTGGATGCACAACGCATTGAGGCCCGATAATTGATTTAATTCCATGAAAAACACCAGATGGAATAAGATGTGTTTTGAACTTCTTACCTTTTAAGAAAACTGTGTGTCCAGCGTTATTACCACCAGCCCAGCGACAAACATAATCATAAGATTTATCCTTCGCAAGATGTGATGTTATTTTTCCTTTGCCTGTGTCTCCCCAAGAGAGATCGGCAACAATGTCTACATATTGTATTTCTTTCATGAATACCTCCGTTGCTTTTATATTATATCACGATATTTTGATTTGTCAAATAAAAAAACCCCGAAATTAATCAGGGTTTTTAGTTTCTCTAACCAAAGGAGATGGTTTACGAATTTTTTTTATATTTGTTTACGAACTCTTCTTCTAAAACTTCCATTACGGCAGCTTTAAACTTTTCATCTTTTAGTTTTTCAAGCCAATCTTTTGATTGGAACTTATATTCTTTGCCCTTACTATCGATGATGGTTTTCCAAGCACCAGAAGCTTTATAGCGTTCACTATTGACTTTGGCTAAAGCATGGAGCCATGATTCTTCATCTGCAATCCTAACATCCTTACCGCCCCAAAGAACATCAAAAGTGCATTCTCTACCATATCCGGCTGAACGGACCTTTTGAATCTTAGCTTTAACCTCTGAACCAACTTGTGTTCCATTTTCATCAAGAACTTTACCAGCTTTTGCTTTTCGGCGTGTGAGCCAAATGCGAAGCGCACAATGGAACTCAATAGCTTTACCACCGGGGGCAAAATAAGGAGTAGTCATGGCTTCTGCTACATTGGTTGTAATGTTGGTTTTAAGCTGATTAATGAGCAGAAGAGTTGATTGTGTTCTCTCCAAAGGAACTTGCAATTTAGCAAACGCTTTTGAAAAGATTCTTGGCTTTTGAGCCATACTTGATTGAGGATTAAAATCCCCCTCTACATCTTTTTCTGCTGGTGTAGCGGCAATAGAATCCCAAATAAATAATAATTGTTCATCTGGCCATTGTTCCATTAGATATTCAATGGAAGTTAGCACCATTTCTACAGATGTTGCTTGTACATAAAGAATTTGATCTTTATTGCATCCAGCTTTCTCCAGAAACTCTGCATCCACTGCTGCCTCGGAATCAAAATAGATAACCTTCATTCCTTTCTTATTAGCATTCGCTGCAATAACAGCAGCCATAAAAGACTTACCTGCTGCTGAAAGACCTGCTAGTTCTGTGATCCTGCCAACAGGAATACCGGCTCTCTTGCCGGGATATATTAGCCAATCAAGAATAGTTGATCCAGTTGAGATCCAATCCTTGATTGATGCAGGGTTTTCATGGTTTAAGTCGTAAGCAACTTCAATCCCTAGTTTTTTGTTAAGGGCTTTTTTAAAGTCGCCAATATCAACTTTACCCGGTTTAGTTTTCATTTGTATTACCTTTCCCAATTATTGCTCCGTTAAGTAGATTGAGACATCAATAAACCCATGCCTCCCTGTGGTGTTTTTTTATTTTATTCAGCTTCTACTGCTGAATCTTGCTCTTCTGCTACTTCTTCACCTGTGTCTTTGTCACCACATGCGATGAGTAGTGCAGCCATCATGAAATACTTCATGCCTCCTCCCTGTTGTTTGACTAACAAAATTTATTTTGTTTTGAGTTCCAATTGTATATTAAATCTTGTTGTTCTGATTTTAATTGTATTGGAAAAATAACCTTTGTGATTAAATACGAACCATTTTTAAATGAAGATAATACGTTATTCCATTTAGAAATTTTTTCCAATTCTTGTTCTCTTTGTGCTGCGAGTTCAAAAACCGATGGCTTTGGGCGATATATTTCACAAACCAAATGAATATTATAGCCTTTAGTTTCTTTTTGATAAGTTAGATTATTAGAAACTTGCTGCATGAAAGAAAAGACCATACCCTCATTATTTCTTGCATTTGAAGTACCAAGCCCAATAATCGCATTTTGCTTTTGACAGAGATAATTTGGCCATGCTGTTTTTTTGACCTTACCTTTTTCATCTTTATAATATTGGCTTGGATAAGCATTTCTATTAAGAACATCTGATCTGTAGGATTCATCAAAAGTAACAATGCTTGTGCTGCCTTGGCTCATCTTGTCCATGAAAGCCTTTTTAATTTTGCCTCTGGCTATATTTGACAAAAACTCATGAGGATATAACTCATTCATAATTATTGAAAAATCATGATCAAATTGTTTTGAATCGCTGATATCGTTAAAAACTTTTTCACTTGCAGAAGATTGTTGCTCATAAAGCAAAATTAATTGACTCACCACATCTTCCATAGAATAATTTCTATTATAATCTGCTGATTTTTGGTTTGATTTAATTTTATCTTTAGTTGATTGAATCAAAGATGAAGCGGAAGATATAACAAATGCTGGAATTTTATTCCTTTTTCTAATATTTACTTGTGTGTAATAGCGATTATGTCCCGAATCAAGGCTATATTTTCCATTTCCAAGCTTTGTGACCATAATCGGGTCCATAAAACCTTGACTTTGGGTGTTTAATTGCTCGTATTGATCTAATCTTGGGCCCAGATCATGAGCACAATATTTAATATCAATGTCATTAAACCTAATATTTGCAGGGATAATATCTTGTACATTCAAGTTTTCAAAAGATAAAATATATCTTCTATTTAAGAAAGCCTTGCACTTTTTTTCACTTCTCAAGGGACTTAAATGCCCTTTATTAATCGCTTTTTGAATTTCTTGTTCTTGCTTCTGTTGCTTATGTTTTTGTAGATCTGCTATATTTTGCATTTTTTGCCTCTTATTTGCTTTTTATTTCGATTATTAAGATTTATCTCTATAAATGTTAAAAAGGTGGGGCGCAATTTATTACCCGCTGCGCCCCCGTAGCGGCCCGTATCTAACCGTTCATAAATTTTTGAAAAGCAGCATCTACCTTGCTTTCAGTATTATATTTTGCTGTCTCTGATGATCGCGACTCACTATTTGCATCGGAGGAAAGATAATCATCCAACAAGGCTTGTACCTCTGCGGTAGTATGTCGTTGGAAGAGAGTATCAATCTCAGGGACAGAACTTACCAAATCATCACAATTAGCCACAGCATCGTCACACAAAACGGATGGACGCCTTCTTGGTTTCAATTGTGTCTTTGGGAACGAGCCCGGTGTGTTCGGGACCGTATAGGTTAGTACGATATCAGTTCCTGTTTCTGGATGAGTAATATCACCATAGTCAGGATCCAATACATAACCCAAAAGGGTTTCATATGCGGTCTTACCATAAGACCAAACTTTTACTCCAGAGGATTCTTGACCTCGGACTAAGACTGGAGAGTAATAGCGTTTGCGAACAAACAGCTTTTTGGCTTCTCGCTTTGCGGTGTCATTATTGTTTTGAACACCATCTCGCCACAAGGATGAAGCAAATTCACAGATTGGACAGTCTTCACCATCGTTTTTCTTTGGACAGTAAATGCCGGGATTCTTGCCTACATTATAATGAAAGTGGTATTCCTTGAACGGATCGCCATCTTCAGTGGGCATAATGCGAATTGTTTGGTCACCTTCTTGCGGTCGCCACTTGGTGTTGTTTTCTTGTTTTTTTCCACCATTCTTGGAAGCTTCTAGCTTCTCTCTCATCTTATCTAAATTTAACGCCATGTTGTTACTCCTCTATTGTTAAAGTTTTTGCCGTTTCAGGCTAAAGTCGGGGGGCAAAAGCCCCCCGCTATTTATATTATAGCATAATTATGCTTAACTGTCAAATGAAAATTGTACTGTTTGTTGTGAAAGTTGGCCAACTTGTGTATTGCTATTAAATGTACGCCAACCTTTCGCATTTACATCGTAAACGGTTTCCATACCCTCAGAAAGTTTACGCTTAATACTCCCGTTAAAGAAAGAACTTGGAACATCACCTTTACGGATAAAGGTCATGGTACGAGTTTGGCCATTCTTGTTTACGAAAGTTCCGGTGTATGCAGTGTAATTACTCATTTTTTCTCCTGTTTGTTGTTGTTTTATTGTTGTGTCTTTATCGACTCTTTTAATATAACATAAAACCATTTTTTGTCAAATAATTTTTTTATATTTTTTCTTGAATGAAGTGCGTAGACTTAATCGCATAATAAAATGACTTCTCATGTGGAGAAGAAAAGATAGCAAAAGAAGAGAGAAGGTTGTTCTCCTTATCTTGGGCGACCTTATCTTTTATCGACATTAACAAATCATTCTCCTGATTAAGTTCGTCTTCGTTTATACTATACATGTAACCAGTTTCTGTAATGTTGTCAAGAGGAAAAAGTAATTTTTCTTGATCATGGTCAAGGGTTCCTACAGAAAATGTTTTTATTCTGGATACTTCTTTTGTCTCAGCAATTGTTCCAAGAACGGGTTCTTGTTTTTTAAAATATTCTATTGTTTCAATGATGTTAGTAATTATTAAATTTGCATCTCTATAAATATCACTAATCGGACCCTCACCAGCAATATCAACTAAAGCTATATTTGAAACAAGATATATAGAATTTAGTAAACCAGAGCGAGCAAATTCTTGCAAAACATTAAAGGCAACTTTATCTTGCTTTAGTTGTGTTGGTGTTGAAAGCAAACTATCAGGAACCATATAAATAACATTTATTTTTTTATTTTTTATCTTTTCTAAGATTCTTAATGTTGCCCCAGATGTTTTTGAAGCACCGCAAACAAACACCCAACATTCTTTTTGAGAGAATGTAAGCTCTTTCTTTAATGAAGGGCACTTGCTTTCATAATCCTCAACGGTCTTACATATCTTCGGAAACTTATCAGGCGCAATAAGAATTTTCTTATGACCCTTACTAAAACAATTAGCAATTTTACAGCCTGCTGTACCTATACCTATTACTACCATTGAACTTCCTCTAAGTCTTTTAAGTTGTGTCCAATTTGTACTGATGTCTTAAACTTACCCAACGAGGTCTCGCTGAAGATCTCAACCAAAGTTGGAAGCATATGTCTTTCTGATAAATCCATGTCGATTGTAACACAATCATGCACAACTGATTGAACAAATGATTTTTTATTCTTTAATAGTTTATTAACCTTAACTGCTGATTGTAAGCAATTATCTGATGATGAAGATTGTAGAAGATAATTCAAAGCATGGAAATCATCGGCTTCTATCTTTCTTCCAAAAGGAGTTGATACTATACTATTATTATAATGTTTATTTAGTATCTGTTCTCTCGTATAGTGCCTCTCAGTCTCTTGATCATTTGAATTCGGATTGTACAACCAAGCGAAGAATCGTTGTTTTGCTTTTGATCTCTCGGTTATATTATGATAGATGCTCTTCATATTCCATTCATGGATATCCTCTTCTGGTTGCTCTTTTCCAGCAAGAGAAATTAGAGTTCTGATCTCGGCTCCATTGAAATCAAGTTGGACGAAAACATCGTTGGTTGGAATCACGCAATCAGCGATTTCTTTCTTAAGATTTAGGATCGGAAAAGAGCCGGGTTTGGTGGTCAATCTTCCGGTCACAGACCCCCATACATCGTACAGAATGGGGGTATTTTCACCCTTAACTTGCTCGAAAAGATACTTGGCCTTCCTATCATGCTTACTATGTCTATAGAGCCGATTTAGGTCGATTACGGGGATTTTTTGTGAAATATCATCGCACAACTCCATTACATCTACTATGTGCTGATGATTCTGTGGTTTTACATGATTCTCAAATACCCAATTGGTTATATCGTTCTTGACCTCACAATAGTGTCGGAGGTGTTGTTGAGGAACAATCTCAAACAAACAAACATCATCAAACTTTATCTTTGCATTTGCTGTTGCTCTTAAAAAGCTCCGAATCTTGCGAGAATAGATTTCATACCTGTCTTGAAGGTGGACGGGACCGACTTTACCAATTTCTCGACCACCGCAAAAGATAGAACCATAATTGATGTTCCGACCAAGAAGATGAGAAGACCACTCCCAAGTCCGATCAAGGTTGCTTGGGAAATTGTCGTAAATAAAGCTTCCATTATAATAGATTCCATAGCACTCTCTCCTATCATCAAGAATTTGAAAAGTCATTAATACCCCCCGCTTGATCCCCCGCTTGAACCACCACCTGATGGAACTGATGTTTGAGCAACTGATGTTGTATCTGAGACACCTGAGTCAACAAGTGATGCACCGGATGCTGATTGAGTTGAGGGTTCTTTAATTTCATTTCTTGCTTTTAATTTTTGTGAAAAATAATTTAATCCGCCATATTTTAATTTATATGTTTCTCGGAAAGTTCTATTAATATATCTCATCATAATGTCTTTGTCAACACTTTTTGTTATTTTTATTCTTCTAATTAAAGAATCCATGGTTTTTTTATCCAAAATGTATTCTTCTTCCATGTTTCTAATTTGAGTATATTTTACTAACAGACTAGACATCGACATGACATTATTAATTTTGTTCGGATTAAGAGCACTTCTCTCTTTTAATTTATATGAGTGTGATTTTCTACACTTTATGGAAACTATTTTTTCAAGTGGTGACCTTGATACAAATAAATTAAAGCCATCAATAAATTTAGTAACAAGAGTCTCATAATCAATTGTGTAGGCGTACAAGTACCTACTCGTAAAAACCTCTTCTGTTGAATAGATTTGTCTAGCTGTTGCGTATGGGAGTAAACCCGGAGACAATATATCGGCAACCATTATAGTAGGGTTTAAATTTGATACTAAAAAGCCATTTGCTCGACAAACTTTCAAATAATATGGAAGACATGGGTTGTCTAAAACAACTCTTTCTGTTCTTGGGTCATCACCATATTCAAAAGTACCAATATCGACCGCTATCCCAGACGTAAAAATGTTTGATGTAGTTGAACGCTGCCAAGATGTAAATGTAACTGGAGTGTGGTCAGTTTGATTTTTTAAAAAATGTATAAGATGGTTTACAAATTGACTAAAATTTAAAACCTTTTTTTTTAAATTTTGGCCATATAGGTATTCAGTAATATATCTGTCCATCAGGTTATCAATATAGGCATTGTATAAATCTGATGGAGATTGATAAGCCTTTTTAATACTAAATTTAGAAAAAATCGCCTGATCGGTAGGAATGGTTCCATTTTCAGCAGCGGCATCCATAGCATTTTTTACACCAATAAATGCATCCGCTACAAAATCTAACAATCGAAATGAATTTTCTGTTGCTTCGCTGTTTATTAGGGTCGTCATCTTGTTTTCATCGGGATAAACTGTATTCAGTGCTGGATCTACTCTTCCATAAAGCGTATCTTCCGCAAAGCTAAAATCTTTTATCTCTGGGTTTTTAGGAAGGGCGTTCTTTTTGTAATTTACTCTATGGTAAAAAGAATTCCAAGCAGAGCGAGTTGTATTTTGTGCTTTAAATCTGGCCATTTATAATCCTCCTAAAAACGGTATTTCTTTGTTGTGGAATTCTGCTGCGCTGCCTCCGCTCGAATGCTTTGTTCAATTGCGCTATCAACAGCTTCAACACATTTAATGCTTCTTACTGCACCGGCTTCTGTGATATCTTCCTTTGAGTCTTGTTGATAAGCTTGCCCATCAATTGCAATATTTCTAGATGATATATCACCACTATATTGAAAAACAGCTTGCACAGAAGTGGTAAATCCAGATGGCGAGATGGTGCAAGTAACCCTTGTGATGGTGTGATAGCCACCAATTCCAAGTGCGTTTGCGATGGATCTACCTTTACCGCCCTTAGTTGGGTCCCACTGTGGCCCTCCAAAAGACCTTGGATCAATAAATATCTCCATACCGGGATAAAATATTGTGTTTCCAAAAAGCTCCAAATCAACATTATAGACAGCACCGAGTTGTAGTAGACCATAGTTACCTTGATTATAGTATCTCGCCTCTCTTAAATACGCCATATCTGTTTTTGAAAATTTAATATTTTTTAATAAGCCTTTATTATTACCAATTAAAAAGTGAAAAGTACCTCTTTGTTCATCTTTGGATCTAATGCCTCTACCCTGATGTGACGTTGCAAGAATCGGAGATACTGCATAAAGTAGCATATAATCTTTATATGCTTTACTCTCAATGCGTTCACCAGTTTTGGGGTCTTCGTCGCTTGTTACAAGAGGAAAGGCCATTTTTCCATTGCTTTTATTATAATGCTTATCAACATCAACAAATATTGTTGGATTGCTCCGGGCTTCTGCCCTTAAAGAGCGAAACACATCCTTATATAATGTTTTTCCATTAGCGTATGGATTAGATTGTATATTTGATTTAGCTCTAATTTGTTGTGTTTGAAACATTAAAGAAGAGTCAACATTCTTGTTGATACATGTATCAGTTAAAAGCTCAATAACGGCTTCAACAATATCTCTTATAAAGTTCATTAAAGGATACACCGTTCTCTCAGGTTTTATAACATTTTCTCGCAGCCATCTATTAAAATAGTCCACTGAAATAGGCATGTCTGCTATATTAGCACTAAAAATCTTATTTGCTTGAACCACTTCAGCACCAGAAACATTAATTTTTGTGTTATAATCTGAGTATATAAATGAAGATAGAAGGGGAATAAAGTTTTTTGTTTCGGGTCTTTTTTTGGTATAATTTGGTTGTGGAACATATTTGCCGGATCTTAATTTGTCGCCAAACTGCTTAGAATATTCTGTTGCATTTAGATTAGTATCTGGTAGAAATAAACAATCTAATATCGTGTGCATTAAATCACCTAAAAAGAAAAACTTTACCATTCTTAACTTGTCCAGATCGTCAGCTTCGGGAAGCTCACTAGGGGCGATTGCCCTGTCGAACTTATCAGTAAAAACCGGCTTGGGAACAGAACCAAAGAGTTCTTTATCTAAATAATTATCAGCATTTTCTTTATCAAAATAAACAGTTCTGATGAGACCCCTTAAGGTTAGCCTTGACACAATTGACGATTGAGCAGCGACAATAAGATTTTTTTCTGCGCTTGATTGCTCAGATCGAATTGCATTTATTTCCTCTGCTCGACAATTGCTCTTTTTTAATAAATCATACAATTCACGATCAGCAGCTTGTCGATAATATTCTATTTCTGGTGTTGAGAGGGCGTTTATTAAAGATGACCTAGCCATTGATTCAGCGTATGCAGCATAAGTAATTTTTAGTTCAACTGACCCGTCATTTCTAAAATCAATATCATGATCTATCATATTCAATAAAAGCGACTTATTAATTTTTCTTAAGCCTTTGTTAAACTTCTTCAATAGATCTCCGCCTACTACTTTTCTAAACACCTCGTTATAGTCAACCTTCTTCTTTTGGGCTTTGGCTTTCTTTACTAATGCACTAATCCTGTTTTGTTGGTCATCAGTAACTTTTGATTTAGAACCATACGCACTATCCAATAAAAGATTTCTAAAAGCTATGTCTTTTCTTACATGCCATCCAACATCGGCTCTAATCCTAAAGTTTGTGGGATTATACTGGTTTGGGTGGGCATTTTGATTTTCTTTTACATAAGCATCATTTGTTGGATAAAGTAATAAATCTATGTAACGCCAGCTTCTTTCTTGAGTGCCTCTTTTCTTAGTTAACTCAGCAAAAGACTGAAAGTAAAGAGTTAATTCGGCATTAATATCTTTTTTTGCCGTGGCGGGCGTTCCTCCTTCATATGTCCAAGTAAAACTTTTAATTCCACCGCCTTGGCCTTTTTGGATGTTATTACCGTTGCTAAGACCTATTATCTCTTTAGGGTCAGAAAAGTTTTTAAAAGTAAATTCTGTTTCATATTCATCCACGCCTCCAGAGCTATCTGTCACCCTAAATAATCTTATTTTTGGAACAAGAGCAGACTGAATCTCTGGTGTTCCGTTTAAAAACAGACGCAAATCATCGCCCGAATTGGCCACCAATAAGTTTGGTATCTCCCCATGATCACCAAGGGTATGTCTTAAGCAGCTAAACCTGTTTCCAAAAGCTTGGGATCCATAGCCCGCTTCTCTATGAATTGTAAACCGATCTTTCTTACTGTGACGTTTGGTGTTTTGGAAAGTCGTGTCCTTTAATTCACTTTTTATTATTTCATGATATTTGTGTTTTAGTGTTTCAATATTTGTGGATATTAGGCACTGATTGGCGTTTTTTCTCCTTTCTTTTAGACGCTCTTTGGCCTCGCCTATGTCTTCTTCTTCGTCATCGTCGCCAGAGGTAGGGGGGGCTGGTGGTTCAACCTCCTTTAAAACATCGGATGCTATTTCGCCAAGACCTTTGCCGGGGCTCTGATTAATAGCTTTCAATAATTCATTTATTTCTTTATTGCTCTTTTTTTGATTATTAAGAATAAGAGTTGATGTAAATCTAATCCACGTCTCTACATTAAATTGAGACCTTCTCAAAAATAAAAATGCCTTATAAGAAGCAGCGTTAACCGCATCGATCCAAAGCTGGAGTATATAATATTCTCTTATTTGTTCGGGTGTGGTTGCAGATGCGGGGACTGCATCTGCGGTTCCCAAATTTAAACCCCTTATAGCATCTTTTGAGGTTTGTCCAGATGCGACGAGTTCTTTAAATTTTGCTACCCTTTTGTTATATCTCGCATATTCCGATGCTATCATCTCATTACATCTCGTTAGAGGCTCATAAAGCAAAGTAACAAGTTCGTCATTTATATGAACGGATTCTTCATTAGTAAATGAATCAACCTGTATTGCCTGTTTAAGATTCGCTATAAGTTGTTTAGAGATTTTAGAGGGTTCAAAATCTAAAATTGTTTCGTTTGGTTCGGCAAATTGACGTGGGCCCTTGACGAACGCAGTCCCCTTCCCCAACGACTCATTGTAGCCTACAAGCACACTTTTATATACATCATCCAAAACCACAGGGTTTGGATTTGCTTTAAAAACAGTCACTTCATGTCCAGTACCAGCCGCAGCGGGGCCGTTGGTGATACCAATGCCCTTGCTTTGGTGGGTAAAAGATTCTTTTACCCACTCAGGATCAGGTGAGAAATCTAGACCCCTTTCCTTCAAAGCTGAGAATCTATCTCCGGCCATTGTCAGATAATTCGTTGGTCCACCCAAAGCATTAACTAAATTACTTGGGGCAGAATTTATGCTATCTAAGTTTGGAAAATTATAATCATATAATAAAGATTCAGAGGCGTTGCTTTCATCTTGGACGTATACACTATAAACTGAAGGGTCTACTGCGGTAGCTAGGGAACCCTTACCGATCAAATACGGTATTAAATGTTTTTGGGGTATGTCCGACTCTACTTTGTTTAGATAGATTAGATTATGCATCTGTTTTATGTAATCTGTAGATCGATTGGTCTTCATTAATGGAAAGCCAAGGACAAAACGCCTGCCTTTTCCTCTCTCCCCAGACTGGACCTCAATAGATGTTACGAAAGGCATAGCAATCATGCGTTCTCTGGAGGAATCATTTTTGTTGGGCGATTCGTCGTAAGTATTGCTGTAGAACATGTAATTCATTACTTTTGAACCCCACTCCTTATCGGTGGGTGCCCCATGTGTAATATATTTTGCAAACGTCTGTAGGTTGGGTTCCTCTCCCAAAAGTTGCTTAAGACCTTCCGCACCAGCTTGAGTTCCAGCTTCTTCTATACGAATAGCTGTGGTGTAATGTTTTTTCCAATAATCTCTAACATCTGTGGGAACATTAGCGAATGCTGTACTGCTGTCTGCTTTTATGATGTTTAAATAAGGAATATCATTTGCACCATAGTGTTTGCCACCCATCAGCAAAAACAACCTTCTTTCATTATCATCACTGAAGGATGGGTTGTTCCCCAAGTGTTCCATAAAAATCTTTGGAAGATATTTACTAGTATCTGGGTCAGCACCAAGCAATATAGGTGCTATTCTTTCTTTTAAGAATTCATCGCAGCCTTTGGTTAGCATTGATTTGTAACTAAAAACCACTGGTAGGCATATCTCTTCAGCATAAGTCATATTCAAGGGGGTTGGTCCCTCGTTTTGACCCCAAGCTTTTGTAATTATTTTTTTATACTCAAGATTATTTGTCCATTTCTTGTCCGCGCCCCCTGAAGTCATTTTAAATATTATTGGTATTTCTTCGGTCACTTTTTTAGTTTTACCATTAAGAGCAACTTTTACATTACTATAGCATCTTAACATGTAGCGAGTAAATGTTGGGTCTTCAAAAACTTTACCGATTTGATTGTCCATTAAATAATGTGATATCTGAGCACCACCTATATAGCTGTTTAACTCATTTGGTCCGCCACTGAGGCCAATCATGTTCTGCCCGACACCTCTTATAAAATTGACTGTTGCTGGTTCACTACCACCGCCTTGGTAAGCTTTAAAACCTTGAAATTTTCCTTCAGTTTGGGCATACCCAAGGGTTGAGTCATAAAACGCATCCGTCTGAATCGTTAAGGGTTGGCTTTTCCCACCCTTAGCGCTCTGTCTGGCTTTAGGGTTGTACCACTTTAGCATTTTATCTATAAAACCACCAGCCTTTGTGGCCTCATTTTTTAATTCTGCATCTGTTTTCGCCATTATTCAACCACCTGCAACACATCACTTAAACTAATTGGTACTTTCAAAATATCTCCGATTTTATTATGAAACTCTGTTGGTCTTTTATTAAACGATGCAATTACCCACCAATATTCGGGATCACCATAAGCACGATAAGCTATGTTAGAATACAAGTCTCCATATTTCCAAACATAATCTATTGTCTCAATAGAGTCATAAACTTCCTGTTCAAAGACCTCTTTTTCTAAAGTTCTATATTGTGAGATTTTTTTAATCCCTCTTTTATCAAGCATTTTTTTATATTGCTCTTCAGAATTTATAGCTATTTCTCTTGTACTATATCTGGACATGTTTTGCTCCTATCTTATTTAAGTTCCAAAAAACCCGTTACTAAGCCACTTATTACCCTCACTAAAACCTTTATCGGCTTGATGAAGAACATTGAGAGTAAATGACAAAGATATAACTTTTGGAAATAATTTACCACCTGCGCCTGTATACATACCCATCTCTAATACAGGTGTCCAATCAAGTCCCGATAAATAACCCAATTGACCACCGCGATCTGCTTTTTTTGCTTTTGTGAAACCTCCTATTAAATTAGCGAATTTCACACTCACTAATGGAGGTCTCGCAATAATTCTACCCGCCAATTTTTCTTCGTCTTTTAAGCTTTTATAGGTCTGTTTTGTGTAGCCGGGATACAAAAACTTGGCTAGTTTATCACAATTTTTTAAGTTATCTCTCGCATTGCTAACATTAGTTGCGGGTAAGTCAAAAGCAACAGATATAATCCTTCTAGTGCTTTGAAATGTTGCTATTGGGTCCATTCTTCCGTAGACCTCTTCCTCATTCCAGCTTGAAGTCCATGATTGACTAAAAGAGGTTAAAAACGCTGGAAATTGAACTCTTTGAGTTGTTAACATGCTTTTTATAATTAATTTAGCGTTTGTTTTTTCTACCACATCTCTAACATTTGTATCATAAGTGCTTGAAATCGACATAACTTTTCCTCTTTTTATCTTTTGTGAGCCTCAGCAATAGTTCCATTAAGAAGGTCTTTTGTTGCTTTTCCATCAAGCTGAAGTAAGACCTTTTCTTTTTTCTTATCCTCGCCTGTAAAATATGCACCAACGGAATCAATAAATTTACCTAAGTTTCTGCTCAATGCTGCGCCTGCTGCCCCTTGGGTCATTTCACCAGCGGCTTGACCTGTTGTGATAAGAGCAACGTTTGCTATGGTTGCTTTTATATCTGCTGTGAGCTTATCTTCTGCTTCTTTGAGCCCTGTGCCTATCGCGGCAAATGTTTTTTCAATTTCTGCTCTTTTATCCACTAAAACCTGTAACTTTGTTGACAGATCTGAGAGAGTTTCGGCACTTTTTAAAAGTTCGCTATTATCCATTTTTGGCTGTGCAGATTGCCTTGAAGCACTTGTTAGAGCCCCTATTCCAAATGCAACACCACCAAGTCCTGCGATGGCTCCGCCAATAGCCAAGCCAATTGGGCCAGTCGCAGTTAAAGCAGCAGATGATGCCGCTAAGGCTTTAATTGCAAAAGACACGCCAAATATCGCTGCGCCAAACAACACAAGAGACCCAGCAACAAATCCAAAACCAACCCCAGCCTCTTGAAGTGCTATTGCTCCTTCAACAAAAGTTTTAAATAAGTGCGCTAGCGACAGTGTTATTCCAACAACAGCAGCACCAGCAACACCGATAACCAATGCAATACCACCCATCGATATGCTGAGAGAGCCTATACCGGGACTAGCTTTTGCACTTGCAGCACCGACTTTTGTAATTGTTTTTGAAATTGATTTACCAACACCTTCGATGGTTTTACCCGCAGCAGCACCTACAATTCTAACTTTCCCAATCATCATTACCGTATTAAGAAGTGCCCCCCCAAGAGAAAACATAATCCCAGTAAATGCAATGGTGTAAGGGCTTAAGTCTTTGAGAAATAAAATAAATTCACCAAGACCATTTACAATACTCTTTATATTTTCTATTATTCCTCCTTTTTCTAGATTGACGGCAAAGTCAGCCATTATTAATTTGAGTTCCGTTACAACATCCATTCCGGCTTTCATTCTTTTATTTAATTCTTCTTGTTCTTTTGCTGTCTCGGCTTGTTTGCGCTTCATTCTATCGTATTCTCGGCTATTCATGCTAAGAATCTTTGCTGCCTCTCCCATGTCTTTTATGCCTAGCTGGTTTGCTATCGCTTGTTGAGTAAATTTGTCTAATTTACCAAATGCGACACCAGATCGCTGAATTCCTTTTATAACATGTTTTATTCGCTTATCATGATCCATCATCATCAAGTTGTTACCAGAAAAACTTGTGCCCAAGATAGCATTCATTTTAGCCGCTGTTTTTGCGGAATCAGAAAAAGTATCAAATTTATTAGCGATCCCCATCAAAGAGTCTACTGATACACCAGCAGTCGAAGCCATTGTAGCAATATCTTTAAATATCTTTACAGATCTAGTGCCGTACACTGCGAGAGTAGATAAGCTTTTATTAAAATCTTTTGTAATTTGAGAAGCCGTTTTTCCAAGAACATCTCCAGACATTGCAAGCTCTCTAGTAACATCCGCAGCGACATCTGCTGAAACACCAAAAGCTTTATTTAAAGACGAAATAGTCTGCGTTGAATCTTCAAATGAAACTCCAATTTCATTAAGACTTGCGACCGTTGTGGTTAACTTTTGCTGCACTGCTCCAGTTAGTGTATCAAACTGAGACAACCCTTGTCTTAAACTAGCGATTGATTTAGCAGCGTCCTCTGCTGAAATTCCAAACTGTTTCATTCTATCATTAGTAGATGCAATGAGGCCATCAAAATTACGGGCAAATCCCGTTGTTTTAACAAATTCAGCCCCAGCTTTATCAACAGCGAACATCATTTTAATTGTTTGTTCAACAACTTTTGATAATATAGAGATACCAATATTTAAAGGATTAAATGCCTCATAAAATCCTCTAGCCAAGCCCTTTAGGCCACCGGGCTGGGTAGCCATAGAGCCCATTTCGCTCAGTGTCTTTACAAATTTATTTCCTGATTTAGACAAGAGGCCCAATTTTGTTGCTGCGTCTTCAAAGAATGGTTTTGATTTTTTTAATGCTTTTGTATACGCAGGGCCCAGTTTATCAACCTCATCAACATATTCTTGTGCTCGTTCTTTAATTTCAATCATGGCCTCAACAGAGCCATAGGTTGCATTTATTTGTTCTATCTGGGCTTGCGTTAGATTGTCGGTGTTTTGAAAGGCATCACCGTAAACTTCATTAAACTGCCTTAATATCTCAACATTAGCTTCATACGCGGAAAGTGTATCACCAAACATCTCATTTAACCGAGCTTCACTAGCTGCGAGTGCAATAGTTTGATCGTTGACCTTTTTTGTCTCTTCGGCCAACTCCTTCATGGTTTTAAGAACTTTATCTAAACTTTTTTGAAATTCTTCGGGTGCGATCTTCCCTTCTTTAAATTGTTTATTGAGTTCTTCAATTTGCTTTTGCGTATCTTTTATCGCCATTCATTAACCCTCGTCTTTGAATGGCCACAACAACCCAGTTGTCGCTTCAAAGTTTTGCACTGCTGTATTTAGTTCTTCGCGAGATTTTACAGTTTGAAAGTGTTCTTTTCCATAAGTTGAATAAGCATCAAGATAATTTTTCTCAGCCACTATAGCCATAGCGTATGATTTAACATCTTTTTGCTTTCCACGAATAATAAACTTTGGGCCTGCGGCTTCTTCTTCATTAACATTTGCAACAACTTGAACGTCATCACCATACATCATTTTTAACAAAGATTTGGACCAAGAGCCAAAAGTCTCCATCCACGTCTCTTTAATAAGTTTCCTATCGGATAAATCAATAACTAGCATGTAAAATACTCCCCAATTACAAGTAAATAGTTTTAATAAAAAAATGCCCTTACGGGCATTAGTTATCTTTTTCGATGAGCCTTATCTATCTCTTTCTTTTCATCTTTAAATTGTTTTTGCAATCTCTGTAAAAACCACAACCTTAAGCCAACTGGTAGATTATAAGCTTCCATAAAAGACCAGCCGCCATGATGTTTTAAAAGAAAAAATTGTTCATAAATCGCTTGAATATAGTTATCATTCAGGCCAAAAAAAGTCAGCCCCAAAGGGCACCTCCAATTCTTGCTCAAAGCCGCATGCGGTACAAGAATATTGGTCTATAACTTTTACATCTGGATTAGCAACCTTATAACAGTTCTTAAGAAAACGAGAATCTCTAGTGGGTAAATTATCCACAAACTTTGAAATTATATTTTTTTCTGTATGTCCTCCAACTGAAACAATCATTCTCTTATATTGATCGGTTAGGTTAGACTCAGAAAGATTTCCTTTTGCTTTGTTAGACGCCAATTGCGTTAAATAAATTTCATCCTCGCCCTTTAATAGCTTGAAGTGAACTTCAAACTTAGACAAAGGCATCACTACTTTAAATAAACCTTCTGGTGTTTGTGTTAAACCCATCTTTTCGTCTGTGGAAGATTCAAATACTTTTTTGTTTTCCAAATCAAAAACATAATCTGAAGAATTACCACATGACGGACAAGAGACGTTTGTACTATAATCCGATCCATATCCTGAGATTCTGGCTGCAATAATGATAGCATTTCTATCTCCAACTAACAAAGAGGAAGCTTTAACATTTTTATCAACAATAATATTATCTAAAAAACGCTCTATAGCAACGCCCTTTTTCAAAAGCGTTTTTGAAGTCAATATATCTTCATCCTTTGCAGTCATGTATCTAATTTCAATTGTGTCCTTGCCGTGCATTGGGTGTGAATTATCGTATCCTAACCCTTTAGACGGCAAGTCTACAAATTCTGTCGGGGCAACAAAATGCATTGGACTTTGAACATCTGCTGCCTCTGGGGTTGGAGCTTCTGCTTGGGGAACGGCTCCCATTCGTTCCATATTGTTTCTACTCAATTTTCACCTCTTTAATTAATTATTCTATTTTACAGAAATCATATCCAATAACAATTTCTAACGATACCAAATCGTCACTACTATAATCTAAATCACCATAGTTAACCGACCTAATAAACGAATTTACTAAAGTCCACGTTCTTAACTTTGAGCCATCTGATTTTAACTGCTCTATTATAATATCGTTAAAATCTTCTGGTTCTGTTTTTGCTAATTTTGCTCTTTCTTGGGCTAAAATCTGGTCTCCTCTCTCTTTATATCTTCTCTCTATAGTTTTTTGACTTACTTTGAGGGCTTCCATCATTTCATCAGATTGAGGTCGAATAGGTGCATCCGTATTAGAAGTTCGGTTGGAGCCACCCATTTCATCTTCGTTTTGAATGCTTCTTTGGGCAAGACGGTTCAATTCTGGATCATTATCAAATAATTCTGGGTTTTCGGCACCAAGTGTGCCTATTGTTATTTTTTGCTGCCTTTCAGTTAAGAGTCTTTTTCTTAGTTCATTATCTTCTTTTCTTACACCTTCAATTTGAGGACCAGTTTGTGTCACATCTTGACCAGCTAAAACTTTTTTCACCCTTTCAATTGAATCGGAAACATCAACCATATTAATGGTTACATCGCCCCATGTTACAGTACCGGGTATTTTAAACCTTTGATTAACAAGTTGATATTCTGAGACATTAATATCAAAAGATGGCAACGTTACGGAATTAGCATACCACCAAATAACACCTTCGGGACCTACTTTAAATCTATATTTTCTTGCTGGACTAGCATCTGGAGAGTTCCAAAAAGCCATTTAGACACCTTTTTTATGAGCCTTTAGCTTCAAACCTTGTTTCATTTGCAGTTGTGCATGTTGCCCAATCATAACGAACAGTTAATTCGATTTGCTTGAAGTCATCACTACTATAATCTAAAGATCCAAAGTTTGCGGCTTTAATAAATGCGTTTTGTAATTCCCAAGTTTCAATTTCTTTACCCTCTGCGTCAAGAATATCAATCTTAACTGTGCCTAAGCTTGAGGCTTTTTTCTTAGAAATTGTTGATTTATTAGCTGCGACGGCTTCGTTGGCCGGAACAATATAGCCACTTTGAACTAACATCTCATTCAATAAGCCAGTTGCATCAGGAGAAATAGGATCAACAAGGGCCATTGTAACTTCAGACCAAGATACTCTACCGGGAAAATAATATTTATTATCCATATGATTATGTTCGATCTCTGAGACATCAAAAGACGGTAACGTAGCGGTTTTTGCCCACCACACGATATTGTCTGCACCAAATGGTTCCATGGTGATTTTAAATCTATAATTTCTTTTCGCCTCAGATGTTGCGTTTGCCCAAAATGCCATAATTTGTTTTCTCCTTATTATAACTTAATTAGTTTATACTCTAGAATTGAACGCCACTTCGTGTAATAATGAAGTCTATAGCGATAAACTCGATTGATCTTGCTGGCTTAACAAAAATCTTAGCATACAAGATATTTTGATCAATTAGATCTGGTGTAGTTGTGGTTGTGTCCAGAACAAGCTTGAATTCTGTGATACCAAATCTTGACTGAACGTCTCTTAAAATCAAATCTGCTCTTGACTTAAAGCGTGACCATGTTGCTGGTACATTTTGATCAAACAAGATTGTGTCTGCGATAGAACCGATCTTCTTCTTCAAAAAGACCATTAATCTTCTAACATTGATTCTGTCCAAAGCAGAGGGTGTTTGTTGTAGTGTCTTTTGACCAAAGATAACAGTTTCACCCACGGCTGGGAATCTTGCAATAGGATTGATGTTTAGTTCGTATAACTCATCACGATCTGCTTTTGGAAGATTCTTCCAAGTTCCAATGACGCGAGGACCTTCATTACCACCAAGGATCGAAATACCTCCGCGATTAAAGCCTGCTGGAGCAAACCATGGACCATCAGAATTAGCATCTGAGAAGGCCAATGCGCCAAGGGCAGCGACAGAAGCAGGTGCAATAAACACATCACCGTTTCCTGAGATCGTATCTCGCATACGAACTCTTGGATAATATGTTGCTGCATAGCTTGTGTTAAGATCTCGACTTACAGCGGTAGCTTTAACATCATCAATTCCACCACCGGTTCTTGTACCAGAATTTTCATATGTTTCTTTATATTGATCATCAAGATCGATAATCGCTAATGCATCTCCACGATCTTCAACAGTAGCAATGATTTCGTTGCTTAATGCCGTGTTGGTCAGGCCGGGCATAGCTAAGACATCAAACTTAACAACTTCAGAGTCTGAAATAGATTCAATTGCTTTTTGAACTGAATAGTTTGCGTAGTGAGTTGTTTCTGCGTAATTATCTAAAATCGTCTTTGAAGAGAAAGGTGAAATTTGAGTAATATCGACTCCATCTGATCCTCCAAACATTGGAAGAGCGAACTGTCTAACGCTACTTGTTAAAAGAGCATTTGTTCCTTGCGTTGATGTAAATGCATTTCCACCCGGTGCAGAACCAGATTCCCAGTAAAATCTACCACTAGACTCACGAATTTCATCCATTGAGAAAACAAATGAGTGTTGAGTTCCATCAGATACAGTATCAAGATTGATCCCTCCACCTTGAAAACGAAGCAGGTCGATATAGCTTCTATCACTAAGCACACCCCTAACGTTGTCGGTGGCGAATTTATGATTTAAGCCAAATAAATCTTTTCCGTTGTAGTTTATACCATTCCTTGAAGTATTTTGTTCTGTGAGCTTTAATCTTGGGAAAGAAAATGATGCTGTGTAGTTTTGTGGTAAAATTGCGAAAACATCGTCATCTCCACCAGCATAAGCCATTGTTTTGTTACCCCTAACATAAGGATGAACCATATTGTCTGTATCTGTACCAGCTACAAGAGCACTGATTGTTTGCTGCGCCCCAGCATTTTCAGACAAGAGAACATTAAAATGAGGACCATTAAGAGATGCGGTGATCCTCACATCATTCCCATCTTGAGATGCTGAATAATCTGTTAAGCTATTAAGCAAAGTGGAGACAGCGGCGGCTGTTTTAGCTGCATTGTCGGTTGTGGTGAGCTTTATTTCAGCTTCGTTGGTTGCGCTGAAGGTGGTTGGTGGCCCACCTGAACCGTTTTTAAAGTTAATTGTAAAAACGCCGTCAGTTGGGTGGGTAAAAATAAGATCATCATTGTTTGACATTGCACCGCCATATGTAATGCTTCTATTAGATCTAGAACCGGGGTCGTTTACGCCATCGCCAAGAACTTGAGGGCCTGATGATCCATAAGATACTGTAAACGACTGAGGATGCACAGGGCCGAAAAACCCAAATGGAAGCATATAAGCATCATCAATACCAGCTTCCCAATCTGGGGCCATTTCTACACGAATGTAGCTTGAATTATTAGGATATTGTCCAAATAATTCATAACGTTTTTTAGCGGTGTCCCAAGTCTGGAACATATCTCCGATTCTTTTTCCAATAAAGTTTTCTGAAGATTCGTCAAGATTTAAGTTTGAAAATTGTTCTACAGCGTCTCCAGCTTTATTACGAATACTAACAGAGAAAGAAGAGTTCGGATTTTGTACTGATCCCAACTGCAAGTCAGAAACAACAATGTAATAGTTTCTTTCAAACCAGCTTCCTTCGCTTAAAGATGCGAATCGGAAAAGCTTTTTCATTGCATCTGCTTGGAAGCTTGCTTTGTTTGCTTTTGGGCTTGGGTTACGATTAATAACATATCCCGATCTTGAAATTCTTGCTGCTCCCAAATGATTTACAAGATTGTTTGCAGCAGTAGAGCCCGATGCAAGAGGCAAAATTATACCATATTGGTTTCCAGCAGAAGATGATACATCTGTTACTAAACGCTTTACAGCTTCTTCGTATGTTTCTCCAAGGAAATATTTCTTTACTTGTGCAGATGGTGCATTTGTTGCAAATAATTTATGTGGGTTTGTATTGGCAACATTTCTAATATAACTTGTTTTCTCGTCAGGATTTAAATGAACGATAAGTGATTCTGCTGGTGCATAAGAGGCACCCGGAAGTTGTGCTGTGCTATCAGAAATATCAATTTGGAATGTTGCGGCTTGACCGGACGATATTGATTTGATCAGAGTACCAGCCGAAGAAGTTGTTAGTGATGGGCGTTCCGCTATCGTACCACTCAAGGTTATGGTGGATCCGCTTGTATAAAATACAGCAGCAAGTGTTCCGGTGGGGTTTGCAGTAGCAGAGGCAGAAGGCACCAAGAAAAGACCATAAGCACTTACAGATGCATTTGGCTGACCGCTAAGAACAGCACCACCAAGATTCCAACCAGCTTTTACACCAGTGCTACTTGGATGATCTTCTCCAAGCAAGCGAACAAAAGTAAGAGGAGTGGTTTCTGATGCAAGCCAAGCCTGTGCTGCGTACATAGCATATGACGGATTTTGATTATTGCCGTCACGCCAAACATCATCATTAACTGTACCTTTGCCGCTTATCGGCTTTCCAAAGATATCAAGAAAATTGTCTAAACTTTTAATTTTAATTGGTTTAAGGGCAGGGCCGGTTTGTGCTGTACCGATGACCAACAAGCCATCTTCTTCTGCTAATGGGGTCTCAATTTGGCTCTGATCAACTTCTGTGATCTGAACTCCGGGTGAAACAAAATCAAACTTTCTAGGCATTAAAATACTCTCCTTTTAATAATTAACTGACAGTAAATAGTATTGTTTTAATCTAAAAACCTATTCTCTGTAATCGTTGTCTTTTTCTTTCCATGGAACCTTGTCTCCAGCAATGACGCGCTCTCTAGATACCCGAATTTTAACATAGTTCTCTCTGATAGTCACTTTAGGACGCTCTTGATTTTTGCCTTCTCCAATTAAATATCCAAGCACTTTTATGGACACAATTGTTTCAAACATTCGCTCGTCGTCGCCCAAATCCTTAACATTTTTAACTTCAGTAAAATCTGGCTGAATGAACCCTTCATATTTATACCCCTCTTGTTCAAAGAAAAAGCCATTTATATTTCCCGTTTTAGCGATAAAAGGGGCAACTAGGTCGTTCATTTGCTGCTGATACTCTGTTCTAAGGATGATATTGTACATAACAGTGACATATGAGGGCACTGGGATTGTTATTTCTTGATAAACAATTTTACCTTTATTGTTTAATTGTGGCCCAGTTTCTCTACTATCTTTTAATAATCTCGCCAAATCTGCATTTGTAAAATTTCTGGTTTTATCTTGTTGTATTCTGCGTGTTATTGTAACTGCACCGCCTTTATAGTCACTCTTTTGATCATAATGAGCTTGAAATCTTCCCTTAAAAGTTGGGTCTTTTGAGATAGATTCTCTAGTCACCGAAATTATGGGGAGTTTTAATCTGTCGTCATCGTCTCTTAAAAGTTGGTCTTTTTTAACTTGAAACGATCTCTCTGCGCCAAGCCAAATAACTGGAACTTTCTTCCATCCACTGTTTGTTGTGGTGTGAAGAGCAAGCGTATTATCAACCCAATCATACAATCCAGTGTCTATTGTCTCTATTGTAGAGGGCTCAAAAACTATCTCTTTAACTGGCATTGAATACTCCGTCTCTCGCTCTTATACACTCTGCGATTGTTTCAAATTCATGTTCCGGTTGTCCAAAAAGATGCTTGGGTTCCGATTTTTTCATGATTTCATAGTAAATATCGCCATATCTAACAAAATCACCAACTCTGACCTCTAGGTCTTGGTCCTCTGTTAATCTTCTTCTATGAAATTTAACAGTTATCTTTTCCATTGTATCGACTGCGATATTTGATAAAAAGTTTGTTTCCTCTCCACCATACTCAACAAGTGCAAACACTCTTATAGGTGGTAAAAAAGTTTTTTCTATGGCCTCGCCATAAAGTGGATGATAGTTTGTATGATCTATATCAATTGGAAAGTACAGAATCTGTTGTCCGATAACTCTTTCAATAATCTCATCGTTTACTTGTTTAACAAGATCTCTTTCTTTCTCTCCTAAAAACATTGGAGGAGGCGGTTGTGCTGATTTTTTCCATTTGTCCGACATTTAATTACCCTACAAAAATCTTTAACGGTGTCTTCCCAACAACATTCTGTGCATTATTCGTCATCTCAGAGTCAGTAGCAAGTAGTTTTGGATAAGTCATTTCATCCAACTGAGTTTTTAGCTCTTCCCTTAAGGCATTTTGTTCATCTTTGGCTTGAGACAACAAGTCAGAGGCATTTAAACTTATGTTGTCTCCGGGGATTGGTATAGAGCCTCCAAATTTTCCTCTAATTTGTCCTAACGTCTCCTTGGATAAAGCAAGAGCAAATCTACGGATCCATTGTTTACCAATTGAGTTAATGTTTTCGTAAGGTAAGTTCTCAAACGGAAGCGTGTTCATGTTGTTAATTCCGTTTTGTCCAGACTCATAATCATCTTCCCAAGGTTGATTACCATCATCAACAGAAAATCTAAACCAAAACTTCTCCGGTGAAACATCATCTGGTGTTGGATACAGTCTTAGCTGATTATTAATGATTTCATAAGAATAGTGGGATGTTCTTGTATAAAGATGATCCTCATATTGTATGGCTTGTATTTTATTCTGCCAGACGGGAATCACTTGAAAGTTTGAATCATCGGCATATTGTCCATAATTGTGAAAATCACCGACAACATTTAATCCACCATAATAGCCATAAAATCTCCACATTTGTCGAGGTGTTACATAATATACTTGATGAATTTTTATTCTCTTATTACCAACTTTTCCATAATATGGTACATTGGTGTCTGTGGCTGCTGATGAAGATACAATGTTTTGTAAGTCATAATCTTGCTTATCAGATACAGTTGTTATGGAACCTGAGTATATTGTTTGTCTTCCGCCAACCACTGCTTCCGTAGAGTAAGCCTCTGCGATACGAAATGCCGCTTCAAAGGAGAATCTTGGGTATTTAAGTGCTATATCTTCCGGGCCACTAGTAGCCTCGCCTTTATGGTCGAAACTCGCTGTTTGGGCCCCTAGCATTGATCCTAGAGTGTTTTTAGATTGATGTATATTTACCAGATAAGAATATTCCAATACGGCTTCTTCATAGTTTGCATATACATTCTGCTCTGTCAACTCAATATCTAAGACATCTCCACCAAGTTTTTTATAAGTCAAATTAACTTGTTTGGCTGCGCCAGTTATAAATTGAACTGATCCAGAATAAACCCCAAGTGGAAGCCCAGCAACAACATTTGATGTACTGCCTGTTTCTGGTAATACAATTGCGCTCTTAGTTGAAGCCGGTGTTAAAGTTGGTATTGACATACATAAATCCCCCAATCAAGATTAAATAGTTTCCAGAATGGGAAAGCTTCTAACTCTTCTTTGTAGTTCTCTTTGGTGCTCTTTTACGGGGAGTTTTTTTAGCTGGGGTTTCTTTTTTTGCTTTTGCTTCGGCTTCTTTCTTTGCTTTTAGTTCAGCTTCTTCTTTTGCTCTGAGTTCAGCAGCTTCTGCTTCAGCTTTAAGTTTAGCTGCTCTTTCTTCTGCTTCTTGTGCTTCTTTTAATTTTTGAATTCTTATGGAGTTTTCTTCTACGATTCTACCAAGGCCGTTTCTAATAAGCTCTTGATCTGGGACTTCTTGTCCAGCATTTAATTTTCTAAGAATTAACTTTTTTCTTTTGGATCTTCTACCCATAATATTCTCCTTAAATATAAAATAATTAGTCTCAAATAGAAAAAGCCCACCGAAGTGAGCTTAGTCTTAATAAGTGAAAATAGTTCCTATTAGGCGAAGACACCAACATCACGACCACTGCCGATAATGACACCAGTAGCTTGCCAGTTTGTACCATCGCAATAAAGTTCAACATATGATCCCACATGGATATCGTCAGTAAGTCTAACCTTTGTATCAGTTCCATCGTCTTTATTGGTTCCAATTGAGGTATTAACTGAAGAACCAGCGTAAATAAGATTCACAAGAGTGCCTTTAATTGTATCACTTCCAGAGGCTACAATATCAATCTGTGCGTCGTTGTCGCTCATTTGAGCCATGAATTGAAACCTAAAATATGCTCCCTCTTGAACAGGAGGAAGAGTTACTTCAATTGCGGCACCGGCATTATAATTAAAAAAGAAAAGTTCACCAGTTTCTGCGGCTTGAATAGTTTTAGCACCTGTAATAATTTCTGCTCTTTGTCGGCTTGCGACTCTTGCGCTTCTTGCAACTCTTGACATAATGTGTTCTCCTTAAAAATATCAATAAAATGTGTGTGGGCTTGTTCTGCCTTGTCCTTTGTAAGTAGTGTTTTCGAATGAAAAAAGAAAAAAACTAGGGCTTTTTATTATCTGCATTACGCACCAATGTGGAATACGGAAGCAGAAAGATGTGAAGCAATAGTTTTCCCAGAAGCTTGCCAGTTTGTGCCATCGCAATGAAGGTCTAAATATGTTCCAACATGAATTGTATTGGCTGGCTGTCCAGTAAGACTTCCACTATAACAAAGAAGCAAAGAGGTATTGTCTTTATTAGTGGCGACATCAGCATCTACGCTAGAGGCTTGATATATGAAATTTAATACTGTACCTTTTATAGTTCCAGCACCATTTGCTGTTACAATATTAACCTTAGCATCAACCGCATTCATTGCAGTCATAAATTGAAATCTAAAGTAAGCTCCGTCTTGAACAGGTGGCAACGTAAGAGTGATTGTCGATCCAGCATTGTGATTAATGAGGTAAAGTTCACCAGTTTCTGCGGCTTGAATAGTTTTATCCGTTGTGATGATCTCTGGCCGTTGGCGGCTTGCGACTCTTGCACTTCTTGCAACTCTTGACATATCTTATATCTCCTAAAATGTATTTGTGGTGTTCACAATCAATAATAAATAGTAGTTTAAAAAAGAAAACCCCCGATGAATAAATCATCGAGGGCTCTTATAATTCCTAAATTAATTTCTAGGAACCGGACTCGCCAAGCAAGCCACGACAAATAACCAATCCATACATATCTGGACGGACCATCTTCTTGGCGTAGCGGGTCATGACCCCCTTACGAGGAACGAAGTCCTCGACACCGAAGATAGTAGGTGTTACTTGGAGTGGTACATAAGGAGCATACACATATCCACTTTCGAGGAATGAGTTACCCTTACGTCCAACAAGAATGACTTGACGTGGGAAATAAGGATCAACGATAACGTCAAACTTGCGGCTCAATGAACCAACGTTTTGAGCACCGATAACGCCTTTGTCTGCATCAGCAGTGACGTTGGCACGGAAGCCAGAGGTGAACTCAAGAATGTTAGCAACTTCTGGTGAGCAAACAACATAGTTAGCTCCGCCACGAAGTGTCTTACGATGAATTTGAGCAGAAACATCATTGATGGTTTCAATCAAAGTCTCGTACCATTCGCTAACAGTACCTGTGAAGTCAGGAGCAGCAGAAGTTGCACCCAATTCAGCACCGGTCTCACGATTAACGAAGAGGCCCGGTGAGCGTGACCAGTAATAAGTGGCAGCGGTTGCGCCATTAACAAGGTCAGCAAGGATTTCGCGATCAATTTCCAAAGCAACTTGCTCTGAAAGAATAGAAGTCAATTCAACTTCAGCATCCAAGTTATGGTATGCATTCAAGTCTTGACCCAATTCTGGTGACCACTTGGCCTTCAACTTCTTGGTTTGTGCTGTAATAGCTGTACTGTCAACCTTGATGTCGATCTCAGGGATATCAGGGTTTCCTTCAAGTGAATAGTTGTCACTAGCGGATCCGATAGAACCGAGAGTAGAGCCAGCATTCAACTTGTCAATAATTGGGAAGCTGAAAGATCCGATTGGAAGAGTTGTACCAACGGCAGTGGCAGCAGAAGCTCCAACGATAGCAGATGGACCAGATATAATAAAGCGTACAGCATCGCCACCATCATTAGCCAATTGGCTGTCTGCGTTTTTAAGAGCCTTTGTAAGACGACGAATTTGTGTCAAATCTGCGGCTGCTAAAGTACCACTGGTGATACCGCTATGATTAACAAGTGCATCAACAAAAGCCTTTGCTGGGGCTGATGTACTAGCATCAACAGTAAGAGGATCGATCTGAAATGGTGTGACATTGTTAAAATCAGCATCAGCAGCACCAGAAATAGATTCCAAGTCTGCTTTTGCTACGTCCAATGCAAGAACACCGCGAGTCCCATCTGTCTGTGAAAGCAAATCAGGATCATACTGAATAAGCTTCTTGTCGGACTCTGCAACAGCACCATTGAGCATGAATGTTCTCAAAACAGCATTACTGGTGTCGTTGGCAACAGTATCAACGTTAGATCCGCTTGGAGATCCATACGCATAACCGACAGCACCATCACGAAGTGGACCACCAAAGCCGCCTTTGGTAGCAGCATCGATAAGGTCAACACCATTAATGACTTCGGAGCCAACTTGGTTTGTACCATAGATTGATTTATCAGATGCATTACCCATACGAGGGAATACACCGTTTCCGCCACCAGCATTTGGCGAGTGAACGAAATCAAGGAAGAAAATGAGGCCAGATGGCAAACTCATTGGTTGAACGCTAACAAGGTCGTTAGCAATAAGTCCAGCGAATACACGACGAACGATTGGGAATGCAACAGCAGCGAAACCTTGAACATCGCCAGCACCCATTGTAGAACTTTCACGAAGAAGTTCTTTTGCTTGGTTTTCTAAGAGACGAGCCATTGAGTGCTTATCTCTTTCAGTTTGAAGACCTTCAAGTAAACCTGTTTGTGACCACTTGTTAAGAAGAGCTTCCCCTTCTTTGGCCATATCACGGTTTACAATGCCTTCTGTAAGTGTTTCTAGAATAGACATTTTATAACCTCCTTATAATGTCTAAGAAAGACCAGCGAGTTTTCTCATTCTTTCAGAGAAGGAATGTTCTTGTGTCTCGTTGATATTTCTTTTTGATCTTTGCAAAATATTAGATAAATTAGACTTTCTGTTAACAGACTCGCTAAGTGATTTTGGACCATCATTTTTAGTGGTTCCCACTGTAGCTTTAAGAGTTTCACAAAGTGCCTTTGCTTCATCTTTGGTTTTTGCGTTAGCGATGGCTTCAACAATTTTATCTTTTTGTCGCTCATTCAAGGAGGCATCGCCTAATATTCTGTTAGAATAAATCAATTTTGCGTTTGATAACATTGACTCTTCTAACTTATTATTTAACTGCTTTACAGCAGAGTATAATTCTTTATTTTTTGTCTTGTAAGATTCAATAGATTCTTTCATATCTTCTATTTTCTTTTCAAGAGCTTCGTTTTCTTCTTTGTATTTAGTTGATTCAGTCTTGGCCAATTCCATTTCTTCTTCATATTTTAAACGGCCAGCGTTTGTTTGGAAAGTTCCATCTTTTACATGACCCATATCAACAACCAACTCTTCTTCTAAGACCTGTTCGTCTGCATCTTCAGACAACATATCTAGTATCTCTTGAATTGCAGCAGTGTCATCATCTTCTGTTGGTTCTTCTTCGGCAGCATCATCGAGACCCAAATCAGCCATAACATCTTCTGTTGTTTCCTGATCGGCCTCAACGGCTTGTTGGTCTTCTTCTTGGGCTGCTTGTTGTTTTAGATCCCCAAGATCAAGGAAGTCTTTTGCATCAAAAGTAAACTCAATTCCCATTTCAACTTCTTGTCCGGGTGATTGATCAGCAACTGCAAATGGTGCTTCAATAGCGGATGCAGGGGCTGCTTCCATGCCCATTTCTTGTTCCGTTATTACGTTATCGTTCTCTAACAGCGAATTAACTGCTGCTTTAATTTCTGGTGCATACTTCTCAATAACTGATTGTTCTGCGTTTTTAAGGGCTGCTTCGCGAAGGGCTGCGGCATCCACAATTGCTTGCTCTAACATTGAAGACATTAAAATAAACTCCTAAGATACTATTAACAAGAATAAATAGTGTTTTAAAGAAGAAAAGTCCAATATACAAAGTATAACAGTGATTGAGTTTGTTTTTGGTCTAAATGTCTGTAAAGTGAAACGAAAGATTCAAAGCATTAAATCCTTTACTGTTGTTATTACCAGCATCTACACCTTGGACAGAAACCGCTATACCAACACTTGCAGAGATCTGATGATTTACATTTATACTATATGCTGCTCTGTGGTATTTGTTCGTTCCACCGGAATCAGTTGTTTTTATATCAGTAGCAGAACCAGATACCGAAGCAACTGGGACATATCCGCTTGCAAACCCACCTGATTCGGCCAAATCGCTTGTATCGTTTGCATCCCACACATACACTTTGACTCTTAAATCATTTGTGAAAGGGTTGGAATCTGATGTGTCCGTGGTGCTGGACCCAAATGCGGTAACTTTTGATAAGAAACCCCCACCCGTAAAAAGAAAATATTGATTATTTGATCTCAAATCAGGTTGGCTAACTGTTGTGCCGTCAGACCACTTAATAAAGAATTCATTTGTATCTCCACCAGAAAATGTTGGAGCCGATGAAAGAAAAGCAGTTTTAATAGTTGTTGTGCCAGATGTTGTTAAGCTTGTTTCTGCTTTGTCAAATGACCTCCAATATAAATTGCCATCATTTTTTGAATAAATAAACCCTTGTCCATCGAGCGGTTGATTTGGTGTTACCGATTCAGCAGTAATAGCAATTGCACCACTAACATCTAATTTGGCAATAGGGGTATTTGTTCCAACACCAACCCTATCGTTAGAAGCACTAATAAAAAACGTATTGGAATCAAAATTAAGACCATTGTTGCAGGTCACAGATGACCCAAGCAACGTGAAAGTGGCAGCAGAGTCGGAACCAAATGATGCGTTACCATTGACAGTAAGCGAAGATGCAATTGTTGTAGAGCCTGTTGGGGTAATTGTTAAATCACCATTCGCGGCAACAGTAAATTCAGCAGCCTTAGCGGTTGTGTTTGTCAATTTAAGTTGGGCTAATGTAGAAGATGAAACTTCAAGAGGCACTGTTGGTATTTCTGTACCAACGCCAACATGACCTGTTGAATTTATAATTCTTAAATCTGGACGGACTGCATTCACTCTAAAATCTGAATTTGTAACTGTTGTTTGGTCGGTATTTCCGTTCAACATTACATGGGCACCATTAGCCAAGATAAGATTTATACTATTATTGGCAAAAGAAATATATGTATCTTCATCTCCTTCGTGTCTGATATTGTTGGCCACTGTTATCTCTGAGGCACTAATATGACTATCTGCCCTTAATATTCCTCCGACATTTACATTGCTTGATGCACTTATTTCTCCATTAACTGTCAATCTTGTAGGAGATGTGGTCAACGATAAATCACCATTTGATGAAATTGTTCCAACACCACCGTCAAGCAAAACTCTACCAGTGTTCCCAAGAGCAGATGCATCTGTTATTGATTGATTGGTTAGTATTTGTGCTATGGTAGATTTTTTAATTGTGCCCGATTCATCGACAAAAAGACTTACAGTGCCAGCAGGTGTGGCTTGCGATGCAAGTCCAGTGGTCGTTAATGTTAAGCCGCCACTGTCTCCTATACCGCCAGCAGATGCTTTTTGAACCTGTGATCCAAGAATATTTGAACCGGCCCAAGAGCCATAGAACTGAGATCCAGAAATATTACCAGAACCCGAAATTGAAGTATCGGTAAAATCTAAAACAGTACCGTTAAAAGTTAATTTAGATTCAACAGTTGCTTCATCAGAGTCTTTAAATGTTAAAACACCGTTAGCGGTACTACCATCAAATGATATGCCGCCTCCACCAGCAGGATCTACTAAAACACCATTTGCATAAAAAGCTGATGCAGATATATTAATAGAGGCACTGAGATTACCAACAACACTTACATCAGCTGAAGATGATAAATTAGAAAATGTTTTTTGACCAGTTATTGTCTGAACAGAATGTTTATCAACAATGTCCTCTATTGAGCCCTGACCGGCTCCTTCAAAGTTAACACTTCCGCTTAATATATTATACGACATTACAAAACCTCTTATTTAAGATTAAATAGTTTATTTATTTATAGTTCTCGGATGTTTAAGATATTCTCAACCAGTTCGACCCATCGGAGATTAAGAACATACTTTCATTATCCGAGTCCATTGTTCTTGTGGTGGAACCATCAATTGTTTGAGAACCATTACCATCAACTGTGACTATTTTACCTTCGGCATTTCCTGATATCTTTACAACCACTTGGGCATTTGAGGAAGCAGCAGGTAAAGTGATTGTAACATCGCCTGATGCTCCAATAAGATTAACAGGTACAACTTCATTATTGGAAGCAGTATAGTTTCCTGTCTTTGGTGAAACAACGGTTAAGCTGCTTCCACCACCGCCTCCTCCACCGGAAGCATTAGCAAAAGATAGTTGCCCACTTCCGTTTGTTTGGAGAACTTGATTATTCTGCCCATCGGTAACTGGAAATGTGTAAGCACCATTAAATGTAATAGCACCATTAGACCCAGAAACTCTAAATCTTTCGTTTCCGTTTGTTACTAAGTAAATTGCATCTTCTTCAAAATCAATACCAGTATTCCTATTGGCGTCATCTGAACCAGAAAGATCGCCTATTACTTGATAGCCGCTTGAATATTTATATGACATTATTTTACTCTTCGATAACCCAGTGTTTTTTTCGCAAGATATTTGATTTGGTTTGCTGTTAGTTCTTGATCATAAATAGCACAGGATGCAATAGAAACCGTATTGGTAAGGCTTCTACGATAATTATAAATATCTCCAACAGCAAAATATGCCGTGCCTGTGGTTTCTGGGGCATGTTCAAGCCTAGAACCAGTGAGGCTATGATACGCACCGCCAACATATTTTTGAAGATTCAAGGTCAACTCTTCTCCATTAAAATAAATTTTTACTAAAGTACCAAGTGAATCTCTAGTAAAAGCAACATGATTCCAAGTATGATGTTCTCTTACCTTTTTATCTGAGGTCGCAAGATGTAAAGTGTGATTGCCAGATCCTTGATCCATATTGTGTATATGGGCATAACGAATGTGCCCTTGATTGTTAAGCTGCAAGGCCCATCTTTGGTCATTTGCTTCACTAAAACTATTACCGTTTGCACCACCGCGACAAATACCCAAAACAGCATGTGCATTTGGACTGTCTGCAATAGAGGCTGTTGTATACATAAGACAACAATAAGTCATAGACCCTGTATAATTAAAATCAGAACTATCATTTCTGTAAAGAGTAAAGTGTGATAAACCCTCTGCACTTCCACCAATAAAATCTATATCATCGGTAGGGTCACCAGAATCTAATTCTGCCTCTGTTAGATTTTTTGCTGGATCGTTTCCTGACGAGTCAGCACCTATGTTTCCACTTACAAAATTATATAACCCTGTGGGACTAAATGTCGTATCATGTGGATTGGTAAAAAGATTTTCTTTCATTACGCCCATAACTTTTCTCCTTTGTTTATCTTACTTTATCGTATCCAAGCGTTTTTCTCGCAAGATACTTTATTTGATTTGCTGTGAGTTCTTTGTCGTAGATCGCACAAGATGATTGGACATAAATTGTATTTTGAACATTGGGAAAATTATATATATTACCCAACATAAAATAGCCAGAATTTTGCATTACAGCCGATCCCGGTGCGAATCCGGCTGTTCCAGAGGCAACTTCTGCACCGTCAAGATATATTTTTACACCCGTACCATTTGAATCTCTGGTAAAAGCCACATGATGCCATTCATGATTCGTCGGTATTAATTTACCTGTAGCTAATCCGAAAGCAGTGCCTGCTTCCGATTCATGAAAATAACGAATTTCGGGCACTCCCGAATAACCCGCACCAGTTGGTGTAATTTGAAGCCCATATAAAGCCGCTCCTACTGCACTCTCACCATCGAACTTGCAAAAATAATGCTGTGGTGTGGTGGCATCTGATGCCGCTTGAGGGGTATAAAATAGACAACAAAAAGACATTGCTCCCGTATACTTAAAATCAGTATTGCTATTTCGATAATAAGAAAAATGAGACAAACCTTCTGCTTGTCCGGGGATAAAATCTACATCATCAGTCGGAGCATCGTCTTGTGTTAAGTTTTTTGCTGAACCGTTACCGGAAGAGTCAACAAGTTCACTATCTTTAACAAAGTTATATAACCCTGTTGGGCCAAATGTTGTGTCGTGTGCATTTTTTAAAAAATTTTCTTTCATTACTGACATTATGCTATCCTCCACCAGTTAGAGCCGTCAGAGACGACATGCATTATTTCGTTATCCGAATCCATTGTTCTTGTTGTCGAGCCATCAATTGTTTCTGATCCGTTACCATCTACTGTGACAATATATCCATTTGCCGCACCAGCGATCTTTATAACCACTTCGGCATCTGCTGAAGCAGCAGGCAATGTCACAGTAACATTGGCACCAGCAGTAACCAAATTAACCAAAACAACTTCACCAGCAGATGCTGTGTAATTGCCGGTTTTCTGCGATTGAACACTTAAACTTCCGCTGCTGCTTCCACCACCACCGGGGTTAGCATCAACTGAATTCGATAAGACGGTCCATCCGCTTCCGGTTGATTTCAAAGAAACACGACCATTGTTTGTGCTAATAGTCAAACTTGCACTTCCACCGATGGTTTGGCCACCAGTAGCATTAATTGTAATATTATTAGAACCAGCATCTCCAACGGTATCGGTGACTGTCCATACAACACCAGCATCGGGTGCGGTTCCTAAATTAATTGTTTTTCTTGCGGTTGAATTTGCTAATATTCTCCAACCACCATTAGGATTTATAGTATCCCCATTTGCATCTGTAATAGCCATATTCGTCCTCCTTTTGAACAACAGCTTAGAGTTGTTTATAAATAGTTTTTATAAAATTGTTTTTCTTGTTCTCGAAAAGATATAAAAAAGGGGGGCCTAAACCCCCCAAAAACAAATAAGTTTTTTATAGGACAAACCACGATGTGCCGTTACAAACCAATGTAACACCAGCATGAGGCGACTCAAGAACGATAGATTGATGATCATCAATTAATTCAGAACTATTTCCATCAATAGTAATATTGTTGTTGGCTGCATTACCTCCAACATCTTTAATTTTCAAAACTCTTCCACTATGGCTGCTAGCAGCCGGTAAAGTGATAGTAATTGTATTACTAGTAGAATTAGCAGCAACAAAATAATCTGTGGCAACAATAGTATAGGTCGCAGAAGTAACAGAAGTTACATTTCCAACCTGTGCGCCATTGAAAGTTACTTTTGCTTGAAAATTAGCATTACCTTGAAAATCAGATGTACTATTACAATCAAGCGTTCCATCAACTTGCAACATAGAACTGAATAAAGAGTCCTCGACCACAGTCAGGCCACCACGAACAGCGGCAGCTTGACCGGGAAGTGCAATATTAACAGAACCAGAAAGATCGACATCACCCTCTTGTGTGAGCGAGCCGCTCATTGTGGATTCTCCTAGTTGGTATTTATAAGCCATTTTTTATCTTTCCTCCGAATAAAAAAGGGGAGGGGAAACCCCCTCCCCAAGCAAATAAGCCAATAAGGCAAACATAAAGTTCGACTTAGAAGATCTTAAACAAATCGGCAGCAACATATACCAATTCGACAGCAGCATTTGGTGATTCAAGAACAATTGAAGTTGCACCATCAATTGTCTGAGAACCAGCGCGGTTGATAGTTACTGAATTTGTTGAACTACAATCAGAAGAAACCTTAATCTTAATAGATTCACCAGCAGACAAGCCAGCAGAAGCTGGAAGGTTTACTGATTCAGCACCACCATGAGCATTATCAAAGTAGTTAACACCAACTGCGAGAGTTTCACCATTATCAATAGGTGTAACTGGTGAGACACCACTACCAACAAAAGTCTTAATGTCAGAAGCAGGGATTGTCTTCATTGTGCCATTATCATTAACAATAAAGCCATCGCCAGCAGCAAGAGTGATTGAGCCACCAACAGAGGTGTCACCATCAAGCAAGTTGACTTCGGCTGGTGTTGCAGAAATAGCAGTTGTTGAAGCAGCAGCGAAAGGAATCAAAGTACCAGCAACGTTTGCAAGATTAATAGCTCTATCGGCAGTAGGATCGATAACACCCAAGGTGGTCTCGAAATCATTGGCGGTAGCACCTTCAAAAGAAATTGATCCTGTAACTAAAATATTTGCAGAGTCAATTGTTGTTGTTGTACCTTGAACATTCAAGTTACCATAAACTGTAACAGAACCAGAAGCAATTCTCATCTCAAGATCAGCAGCAGTAGTACCATCGATAAAGAAATCAATTTGATCATCAGTACCGAAGTCAATAGCATCGTTACCATCAGCGCGACCAAGTTTAAGATCGTTGTGCAAAATAGAGCTAATACCAGTTTGAGCAGCGTCAACATCAAGAAGACCAGCGTTGTTGGAAAGACCAGCACCATCAATTGCTTCAGCGAGAACAGAAACATCCATTCTCTTGATGCTTCCAGCGTCAGAAACTAAGAATTCGTCAGTAAGAGCCAAGCCAGTAGTAAGTGCAGTTTGGCCAGAAATAATATTGTCATTAAGCATTCCGCTCTCAACAGCATCAGCAGCAATTGTTAAAGCACCACCATCAGCGACAGTAGCATCACCAGAAACAACACCAAAGAAGTGGTCACGAATACTATCAACACCAACTCTTTTAATAACTCCACCATCGGAGATCATCAATTCATCAGCATCAACGATATCAGCATGAGCCAATTCATCTTGACCAGAAATGATATTATCATTTAATTTTGCGGCTGTAACACCAGTATTTTTAATTCTGAGAGCATCAGAGTTAAGTTCGATAGTTGAGTCATCAACACCGACAGACAAGACACCACTAGCAGCAGCAAGACCGTTACCAGCAACAAGAGCCATAATGTCAGCGACAGTATCGACTTTCAAGTTACCATTGTCGTTTTGATCTTTAAAATAAAGAGCATCGTTAGCAAGACTAATAGTCTCGTCTAAGTTAGCGTCAAATCTAACAGAACCGTTAGTGATCAAAGAAGCACCACCGGAACCAGAAACAAGCAAACCAACGGAAGCAGAAAGTTGTCCAAAGTCACCTTTGTTACCTTGAAATGTTCCAGCGGAATCAATGACTGTTTGGCCACCTAAATCGAATTGAGAAGCATTAACTTCACCACTTGAACCGTAAATAACAGCTTTGCTGTTAACGATTGTGTCAGCGGCTGAACCGTCAAGTAAGTTTAACTCAGCAGCAGTTGAAGTAACAGCAGTTGCATTAAGAACTAATTTGCCATCGCCCATTACAACATTAAGATCAGAAGCAAAAGTAACATCATTACCGGCATCTAATGTAATCATATCAGTGTCGCCAACGGCACCAATAGTCGCGTCATCAGGGATGACAATTGACTTGGCAGTCATATCACCGTCAGCATCGACAGTGAAACCAGTCATAGTAATAGTGCCCATTGTAAGGTCACCAGAACCGTCGATGGAAGTAGCACCAGCAATAGAACCAGCGTTTGTAATTCCACCCGATTGTACATTCAAGGAATCAGCAGTAAGCGCATCGACTTCTGCTTGTCCTTCTTGAACCAAGGAACCACTCAAACGAGCAGCCCCTAATTGAAATTTATAAGCCATATATAAATCCTCCTAAATATAGCATGAGGTAAAGCATATCAAGCTACGCAAGATACACCAATCCCCTCATCATAACTAGGGAGCAGCAAAGCGTTTAGAACAAAAAAATATATTTTTTTAATTAATAAATGAAATATTTATTCGCACCATTAGAGTAGATGTTGATTGCGCCAAATGGACTTTCGATTTGAACGCTTGTGGTGCCATCTATTGTGTGCCCACCTGCTGTTGCTATAATAATATCATGCGTATTGGCAACACCCATTTCATCTTTAATTATAAATGTTTGACCGACAGTTGTTGTATTAGCTAATGGTAACGTCAAAGTGACATTTGAAGAAGCAGAAACGCCAATGTAGTAACTTTCTTTTGGAACCACTCGACTAGCTGTAATGACAGTTCTTGCAAAAAACACACCGTTTGCACCGATACCACTTCCAGCAGCAGAAAATTCATCATCAGAGCCTCCTGCGGCAGACGAAGTTAAAACAATATTATTGTTAGAATCCAATGCAAGAAATCTAGATGTCGTTGCAGTACCAGCTAAAATACCTGATAAATTTATACCGGAAGAGGCGGATAATCTAGAAATTGATAAAGTATCGGTGGTTGGGTTAAATGTAAGGGTGGAATCGCCTTCTAAATGTGTCTCACCTGATATTGATTTATAAAACGGTATGACCCCACCAGCAGAATCACCATAAAGTGTAAATTGAGTTACGTTTTCTAAATTTGCACCATCTCCGCCAAATGAGCCTGTAAAAGTTCCGGAGGCATTAATATTGTAAATATTAGAGACAGAGCCCGATAAAACATTGTAACCCATTCACGACTTCCCCTACATTAATAGATGAACCATTTTGATACACCATTACTATAAATAGTCAATGCGGGGTTATCACCAGAAAGTGAGTATGTTGATTGGTGATCTATTTTATCACCGCCAGAAGCCGTGATTGCGATTCTATTAGCATCAGAGCGTGTTCCAACTGTCTCGTCTTTAATAATTAGAATACTTCCGGGGCCAGCCACTGAAGCTGCGGGTATCGTTATTGAAACATACGCGGACGATGAAACACCAATTATAGAATCATATGAAGCAACAGAATAAGTTGTATTTTTTAATTCGTAATAATTCTGCCTTAATGCACCAGAAATAATAACAGAACCAGTGAAAATGTGTGTGTCATCAGATGAATTACCAAAGTTTGTACTACCACTTACGGTAATCTCTTCTTTTGTAGTCTGCTTTACATCAAAAACATGAGCGGTTATTGTACCACTAATGTCCATATTTCCACTAAGAACCAAATTATTACTAGCATAATTATATACAAACGAGCTACTTCCAGATATTTCTCCATCAGAGCCTGTTGCAAACTGCACTGCTCCATTTGGTCCACTGCCAAGGTTTTTAGCATTAGATATATGTGCCCATCCAAATCTAGCCATCAAAAACCTCCTTTAATCCGTAAGCCCAGAGCCGGTTAAAGCATACATGCTACCGGTTGGAATAGTAGTTAATTCAGCAACAACTGTAAAGCTCAACGGTTGTGTTCCAGAAGCAGGATTAGAAATGTAAATTTCTTTACATTTAACATTGAAAGTAAAGCTCTCCATGTGAGCAAGCCTTTTGTAGTGAATCCCATCAAGAACACGACCAGAAGACAAAGAATTAAAATGAACATCAACACCAGTTCCATCCGATGAGGAAAGTGCATGAACAGTAACACTCTTTGTTACTTTTGGAAATTCTAGTTTAACTTCAACACCATTGTTTATGCTTGAACCTGTAATGTAGGGAGTGCCAGCAACTTGATAACAGCCAACACTTCGCAAGCCAGCAGTATAATATAAATTACTCACTCGCTAACTCCTGATCCGGTTAGTTCAAACATTCTTTCAGCAGGTATTCTTGTCAATTCTGCGACTACTGTGTATGCCGTACCAGATGAGCCCGGACATGATAAATATATTTCTTTTACTTTTACATTCAAATCAAGTGTTGTTGGTCCCAAGGTAGAGACATTCGCTATATCATAATAGTGAAGACCGCCCACAACATTGCCAGAACCAGTTGGTATAAGCGTAACACGCAATCTTTTAGAAGCTGCACCACCTCCACCTCTTGTGTTTTGTATGTGAATTTTTTTAGTTACATATGGAAATTCAATCCTAACTTCATGATCCTGTGGCAAAGCAGATGTACCCGGTGTTGAACCTGTTATCCATGGCACACCACTAACTATGTAAGACCCTGCATTGTTTAAACCTGCTGTATAGATATTGCTTTCTGACATTTTTTAAAAACTCCAACTCAAACTAACTAGTTCGTTTCCTTTGTTTTGCTAACTCTTTTCGACGTCTTGCATCTGCTCGTTTCTTAGCTTTTCTTCTTCTTTCAGAAGGTTTAATATAATAACGACGCTCCTTAGCTTCTTCAATAATTCCCAATTTTTTAACTTTTTTATTAAATCTTTTTATTACTCTCTCAATGTTTTCATTCTTTCGAGGTTTAATTTTATAGTTACAAGCCATTTTATTTATCCACCATCTTTGACCAGTTGTGAGCCGAGCCCATCAAAGAACTGATATCAACACCGGGATCATTTGGTGCTACACCGCTTAACGGTCCTTGTTGTTGAGTTTGTCCGGGTGCTGGGGCGGATTTAGTTGGCGTTGTTCCTTCAAACAAATTCACACCATTATATGATTCTGTGCCGATTGCATCGAGAAGTTTTCTCTTTTGTTCTAATAATTCTTTTCTCTTTTTCTCTCTTGCGGCTGTATTATCAATTTTTGGCTTAACGGGCTGGATTGTTTCAACAATGCGAGTAGCACCTGTGCCTTTCATAACTTCCGCTATAACGGTTGATAACAAACCTTCTTCTAAAAGAACCTCATTAATACATTGCTTTACCAAAGGTTTGAGAACCTTTTTCAATTCGTTTTTGTTCATTTTTTCCTTCTTTTGGGTTTTTTATTTTCCTCAAGATTCCTCATCATTCTCTGACGTTTTGCTTCTTCTTCATCATAGCCAGCATCAGAGTCAGCACCTTTTTTATATATTCCACCAGAATCAGGAACAATCCCACCGGGTTCACCAGATTTGCCAGCATATTTTGGATTTACGTCAATCGCGCCTGAGTTTAATAGTTTAACTGCCAAATCCAAATGTCCTTTCTTAGCACTGATGATTGGCATATCTTCTCTTTCTGGGAAACCTGCTGGAACAGAGAGGGTCAATTGACTTACATTATCAGCCATTTTTTTAGCAGCAGCAGAAATCGCAGCTTGACCAGATTGTCCCGTGAATTCTTCTAGTGCCTTCATTACCATTTTTGGATCTTCATTGGCTGACCAGACTCCTTCTTTAGCATATTTTTGTAACACCTTGCCAATGCCTGCTTCATTAAATGCCTCAAAGCTCCCACCACCGGGCTTACCTTTTGCGCTTTTTGTAAAATGAAGTGTAAGAATATTCAAAATTGGAATTAATTTTTCTGCGGGAAATTGTACTTGGTAGCCTCCGACCTCTGAGTCTGGGTTTACCATTCCACTTGCGATCCATCGATGGTGCCCATCCATAATGTGACTATCTTTATCAATCATCGCCCCTAGATTACCACCGGGTCCGTTTGGAAAAGGCTTGTTTTTTAAAATCGCAGCAATAGCAAAAGCCACAGCCTTACCAATATTCATTGAAGATTGAGATGGTTTCAAATTTTTAACCGGAAAGCTTGCCGTTGAAGCAGATATTTGATCATCCCCTTTATCACCATCTTTAAGCCCACTTGTCGCAATTTGTTTTGCCTGTTGAGGTGTATATTCAGCACCAACATCACTTAACTTCATTGGAAAGTCATCGGCACTCATCTTTCTAGGGTCTGCTTCTTCAGAGAGATATTTTCTCCAATTCTCAAAAATTAATTTATCTTTCTTAAAACTTGAATATTTACTCATTTTTTAATCCTTTAAAATCTTTTTAAACAAATCTCCAATAATCTCAGCTTTGTTTTCATTTATTTTCTTCTCATAAATAGAAGCCGTGATATTTTTTGATTTGCTATCGGGGTAAATATAAGCATCTGGTGTTGATGGCTCGGAGACAATATCAAAACAAATTAGTTCAAAATCTTCTTGAACCATAGATGCGCCCATTTGTTCTTGAACAGAGCCCATACCTCTTGATGAGATACCAAGCTTAACACCAGAATTAACAAGGTCTTTTACAACTTTGCCTGATGGTGTGTCCAAAATTTTAATCTTTCCAATAACATCGTTACCATCCCACCAAATATCGGTAATTAGATGAGATACATTACGAAGATTAATAACTGAATCATCTGGGTGGTCTAATTCTCCTAATGCTCTGTTATCTTTTACAACACTCTCATATTTTTGTATTTCTCTTTTCAAAACATTACAAGGATATATTCGGCCATTACCATTCTTCTTCTCGCAAGTTTGAATGCGACCGGAAAGATAAAGTGCTCCGTTAGCGACTTCGTGTTTTTCTCTTTCGGTTAAAAGGTCTTGACAGATACCGTCTTTACATAATTCATAAAATTCTGTTAAAAGTTTTTTCATGTTCCCAACGGCCCACTTCTAACAACAGCTTGACCATGGCGTTTGGCTTTGTTGACCATTTTATCTAACGCTTCCATATCATTTGTTTCGACATAGTGAGCTATTTCTGCCACCATATAAATGCTAATTGAACTTAGAACAGGAAGCCGATCAATTACATCTTGTCGGCCAAGCTCTTCAAGGTCTTTTATCAGTTCTTGGTAAGCAGGGGTTTCAACTCGTTGCATACGACCATCAATTTTTTGAAAAGTGGTTCCAAATTTGTCGTTTAATACTTTTTGCATTTTCCAATAATCATCGGAAGAGTAACGAGGTTTCTGAAACTCACTTTCCATCTGATTATTTTTTAATTCTTCTTTGATAATTTGTACTAATCTTTCTTTTGTAATCTTCATTATTATAATTCCTTAAAAAAATAAAAAACGGGCGCAACCCGTTCGAGCTAGGATCCAGAGCAGCAACGACGAACTGGCTGAAGCATCCATTTAGTTGTCCAAGTCATTTGTCCTCTCCTGTATTGTTAATTTTTAAACCATCATCATTAATTAGCATGGATAAAATGTAAGAGGTTCCCGAAGAAACCCAGCCACAAATAAACATGTTTCCGATGGAGTATTTGAAAGTAAATAGTTCTGTCCATCCGTTTATGAAAAACAAAAACATTCCTACCCAAAAACCCATACACATAGCACAATTCGCCATGTATCCAAAAAGACCATACTGGTCTCGGTTGGGTCGTATTTTTTCAAAAATTTTAGAATAAACTAAAATCTGTGTTAGGCCATATGCGGCCAAAATAAACCAAATCATTCCCATATCAAACTCTATCATGTTAAGGTCGTCTCTAATATTTATATTACTGTTGTCAATGTTCATTTTTTACTCGTACATATAACGGCCATAAAGATATGGCGAAAATAAAACACTTTGATTGATGGAGCCCTGTTCTACTTCTTGTGGGACCTCGCCAAGCTCAGTTGAATCCTTTTTATCAGGATCTAGTAAAGCATCATCCATCATTTCATCATAAGCCTCCATGGATTTAAAGTATGGTCGCTCACCATCCATCCATTGGCTAATTTCATATAATGAAGCTTTTACAGAATCAAGATCGGTTGAGTCCAGAATTTTCGCTTCAAGAGAGCCGTAAACATTACCACCTTGAATAGAGTCAAAAGCAACGATGCCCTTTTTCTTGAGATGATCAAACAGACGACTCTCTGCTCCGTATACCACTTCCGACATTAAATCTTTTGCAAAAGCAATAATTTTCTTTGATTCAAGCATAACGACAATATCAATATCAGCGTGATCAAAAATCATCAAATCACCGTTCAAAGCCCTTCGCATATTTAATTTAAATTCCAACATCTGTCTATTTGGATCTACAATCTTAATATTAACAGTCTCGTTAGCTGGTTCGGTTGGTTCTGAAACAGGTTCAGTAATGTTTATTTTAATAGCCATTATTCGAGCACCTCAGAAACAAAATCTTGAATATAAAACACTTCTTTTACCAACTCTTCGGTAATCGGAGTTTTTTTATAACTTTCAAGCTTTTCAAGAACTCTTTGGGTATTGTCATAGAATTCTTTATTATTTTTAATTTTATCTGTCTTGGAACATTTTGTAACTTGCTCTTTGAGTCGGGCCACTTCTTCGTTTAGAAACGATTTAAGGCCAAGGCCATTGTCTGAGAAGGAAGTAATATAGTTTGTTAACAGGTCCTTTTGTTCTTTGCGAAGGGTATTATCATAAGTTTCATTAAATTTATTAACAAATGTCTTATACTCCAAACTATCAATATGTTTCATTTCTTGCTTTTCTTCTGTCTTTGTAGAAGCAAGTATTCCAACAACTCTTTGTTCCAAAATCAAACGAGTTTTAGCATTAGCACCCTCTGAATTAAAATACTGATACAAAGATCCGATGTTTTTATAGTTTGAAATAAAGTTTGAGAAAACAGAACTTGAATATGACTCATTTATTTCTTTAATCAAAGCTGTCTGTTGGTTGAAGATTTCTTTCTTATCAAGATTATTAAAATCTTTTTTGACTTCAAATAAAAACCTTTGAGAAAGATTTGGAGACATCTTATCTGCCTCTAATACAGATTTGTAGATTTCCAATTCTTTCTTTAATGGAGAGTCGGCATTAAAATATTTTTTAATGGTCTCCAAGACATTTTGTTTTTTGTCTTCTTGTCCTCGGACAATTGCTTTTGTTAATTCTGTAATTAATGATTCGTAAAGAAAAGCGGTGTTTCTTTTCTTATTATGTTTTACTCTCATTCTCTTTGTTCTCCAAATGTTTTAAACTTTCTAGAAGTTTGTTTACTTCTGCTGATGTATTAAATAGTTTTTCTTCTTCTATTTTATCTAGTGTTTTATTTTCTGTTATGCCTCTGGCTAATGAATCTAATCCACCGAAACCAGTTTTGCCTTTAAATATACTTCTGGTGGTGTTTCCATACTCACCCGTAGCTTGATTTTTCATTTGTTTGGCCATGCCGCCTTTGCGATATTTTAATTGATGTTTCTTATATGGGCCTCTTGACTTATCGTCGTCTCGTTTACCGGGGGCAGCAAGAAGAACATCGTCATCTCCTTCGCCACCACCAGCAGCAGCACCAGCATCATCGCCACCAAGATCAGGTGTTTCAGCAGGAGTTGCATCGTCACCACCGAGGTCAAGATCACCCCCACCGGCATCATCGCCACCGAGGTCAAGATCACCCCCACCGGCTCCACCGCCTTCGGGAGCTTGACCAGCAGCCTCAAGCGAAGCCATAAACTTTCTATCGTAAAACATTTCTCTTTGCATTCTAATAAATTCATCTTCTGAAACACCAAACATGTGCTCAGCAATCCAACGCATTGAAAAGAAACCCTCGGTAGCCGCGCCTGCGACATCAAATTTAGTTTTCCAGTGTTCAAGTTCTTGAAGTTCAGCAATTTTAGAAGGATTATTCAAAGCCAAATCAAAAGATAGAAGATCATCGCCACGAAAACCTAATGTGAAAAGATGAATAATTCCAATTTTTTCAAGCTCTGCAATTACAACTCTTTGTAATCTTTGAATTGTTCTTGCGAAACGAATATCTTTTTGAGCCAAAGTTGTTTTGTCTTCTTGTGCGCCCTCACCCATTACAAGATATGATTGCGGCACTTTGAGAGCAGCAAATAGCTTTTCTCTTAAATATTTTACATCCTCCACAGTTCCAGTGAACTGACCACCGGGTAGATTTATAATTTCTGTTCCAGAGGTTCCACCGCGAATAGGAATAAAATAATCTTCTTCAATTGAAAGAGGATTATAACGAAGATCAACTCGGCCTGTTTTTGGATCGACAACCTGATGTCTCTTCATTTGAGTCATAACTTTCTGCATATATTGTTCTACATCGTTTGGTGCGATATTTCCAACATCAATTTTAAAAACTCTTCGCTCTGGGCTTCTAACAATACGGTAAGCCATCATAGCATCTTCAAGCAAAGTTAGTTGTCTCCAAATTCGTCGAGACGGTTCAAGAACGGAAGTGCCATAGGGGGCATATTTATCATTCCCAAGTATTCTAAAATGTGCAAGCTGCCAATTTTCTAATGTCATTCCAGCACTATTCCACTGAAATTGTACATAATTTGGGTTTGTTGGGTCTTTTCCTTCTAATCTCTCAATCTCTTGTGGTGGTAATCCAATGCATGTGGTAATACCTCGCTTATCATCGATGTCCAGATATAAAAAGAAGTCTCCATATTTGCACATCGTGCGAGACCAACCAAAAAGATTATGATCAATATTTAATACATTGTGATATAAAGAATGTAAAATAGATTTAATTTCTTCATTTGGGCATTTGATTCTTAACATTGGTTGTAGAGACGAATGCGTTGTCATCTCATCAGCATAAATATCAAGAGCAGAAGCGATAATTGGTTCGTATTCCATTTGATCAAAATCAACATATCTTTCAGCACGATTTCGGTTTGCAATCATGTTTAAAGTTGTGACATTCATTGGATTATATTCAGACTTTTTAAATTGTTGTCCTGATGCGGATTTAAATTGAGACGAATATATGTCTAGGTGCCTTCTACGCAGTTGACGCCCCGATTGTGTTCTTCTTTGTGTCAGGGGGCCAGAAAACAATCTAGTTAAAGATTTAAACAATCCAGACTCTTCATTGTAAGGGTTTTTTCCATTATTGTTTCTTGATGCCATTTTTTCTATCCTTTAAAAATCCAAACGAAATCTTTCATTTGTTGTTTTGCTTCTAATTGTTTTTCCTTTATATCTAAACCATATCCATTCATACCTTTAATGGCGGTATTCATTGTGGTTTTGTTTAGATACATAGAATTTAATATTGCTTTTTTATATTCTACATCTCGCTCGTTTACTTGAAGTGCGGTATCTCTAACCCAGCAAGCAATAGCCAAAGACATAACCAAGTCATCGTGATATGATCGCATGGCTTGTGGTTTTCCGTTTTTCCAAATAAAAGTTTTAAATTCATGAAAAGTTCTTGATGAATAAATATTTAGCATTTTATTTCTTATAAACTCCTCAAGTTTTGCAACAATCAAGGGACGAGTTTTGGTAGAGGTTGTGAAACCTGCTATTGCTCCGTCCATGGCTTCACCTTGAACAGATTCAACAAACTCATGTGTCGATTTAATTGAATAATAAAGATTCGAATATCCAAGAGTAATTAGTTTTTCTAAGATGGATATACCAATACCATTGTTTTCAACGACCAAAAGGCAGTTTCCATATTCTGTGCCTGCTGAATATAACATTTGAGCATACATGTCTAGATTAGGCTTGCCTTGGTATTCGGCTACGATCTCCATTGTTTCTAATTTTAAAACATGAAATACAGAATTATCAGCACCATCGCCTCTTGCAACATCAGCGACAAGCAAATAAGTGCTACCTTCTTCAAATTTCTCCCAAATCCAAAAGTTTCTATCATAACCGGTTCTATATACTGGTTCTCTAATTGTTTGATTTAACCAAGCAATATCATCAGGATGAATAACAGTATCACCTGATGTATTGAAGTTACATTCTAGCTCTTGTGCTATTTGTCTCCGAGACATATTCTTTGTCTCTTTCTCAAACCATTCTTGATTTCTTTCGGGATGAACATCCCAAGGAAGACAGACAGGATGAAAATCATTCTCCTTACTGTCAGCATCAACATAGGTTTTATGAAACCAGTTACCAACACCGTTTGGGGTTGAAAGTGCTATACAGCGACCACCAGTTGATAGAGTGGGATATAAACCGGTCCATAGTTCTTTTAGACCATCAACGTGTGCAGCCTCATCAATTACCAAAAGCGAAAGTGCTTCAGAACGACCAGCATCACCAGAGGTAGATGCCGCTTTGATTTGAGAGCCATTTGACAACTCAAATGATGTTCTATTGTCGATTGAAATTGTAGCCACTTGCAACCAAGGTGGTAAATTTTTCATGATGTGTTTTACTTTCTTTACCAAGTTAGCAGCAGTTGCAAATTTAGTCGCGATAACCAAAACATTTTTATCACGATGAAACAACATAAGCCACACACAATATGCGGCTGTAATAGTTGAGATCCCCAACTGTCGAGCTTTTAGGATAACTGTAAAGCGGAAATCGTTATAATCGTTTAACAGATCATCTTGATATGGATAAGTTTTAAACGGAACGAGACCTTTGAGCGGGTGCGAGATCCTACAAAAATTGTTTGTAAAGTAAACTGGATCTTTACCACACTTAAGGATTTCTTTTACAATCTCCTTTTTTGAAAGCTTAAAGGACATTATTTCCTAGTGTCGTTGTTTGGCCTCTTGTTAGAGTTAAGAGAAAGAAAATCTCTGACTGCTTTATCAACTGTGTCCTCGGAAGGAGACAAGATTGGTTCTGAATCAACACCAGAGATTTTAAACCATCGGTAAGCTTGTACAAAAGAACGAACGCGAGAAACTGATTGAGCAAGAACTTTAATTTCTTCATCTTTTACAGGGGTAATTCTAACTGATTCACCAGTAATGGCTTTGTATTCTTTTTGTAAGAATTTTTTAATATCATTAATTTTTCTTTCCATCTCGGCTTCAAATCCACCAGCATAAATATCTTTAAGCATAATATCTGATTGATACACAATACACATCGCATCACCAGAAAATTTGACTTTGAATCCATCAATGACTCTTTTATCAAGAATAGGATCACCTTCTTCACGATTGAGACCAATCTTTCGTGCTTTTCCATCGGCAGCATATCGCTCATCATGTGAGCCGTCATAAGCATTTGCGGCTGCTTGTGCGATACCTTGTACGATTTTTAATGTGTTTGAACTCATGTTTTAGTTTCCTTTAGTTACGGCTTCAAGTTCTTCTTGAACCATTTTTTGTATATCTTCTTTTGTGATGTCTTCATTGAAACCCTTTCCGGTCAAAAATGCACCTGTTTTTTTCAAGAAGCCACGCTTATCAATCGCTCTTTTTAATTGGTTGATACTAAGGGTATCAACACCAGCAGAATCAAGTGCATTTACAAATTCTATAGCTTTTTTAAGTCCCATCCTTTTCATACCATCTGCATCTGGTACAATGTTGATATTGTTACGATATACGTTTATAAGTTCGCTATTGTCTTGATTGGAGTTAATAAAATCTAATATTTCTCCAGTGGAATAATTTGAAGGTTTAAATGAAGGGCTCATTCCAAGAGCTTTTGCGGCACCTCTTAGAGCACCTTTAATTTTTTGTTCTTCATCTTCTCGATTAGCTGCATCTCTTTTCATGTCCTTTTGACGATCAAGTTCTCTCTGTCTGCCTCGTTCCTTTTCTTTCTCGTATCTTCTCTTGCGCTCTCCCCTTTCAAATTCTTCAGCATCTGCCGCATCCATAGCTGCTTCACGATCTCTTAATTTTCCCGTTTCATACCAATCGGTGTCTTCAAATGAGCCAACGCCAGCAACTCTATATTTTGATCGCACTGGGTGGTTTCTTTCTTCTATATTGGCTACTTCTTCTTGAATAATTTTTTTAAGAACATCTTTGGTCAATTTCATTTTGGGGGTCTCCATCCTTTTTTCCATCTATCTTCCCGACCTTCAATCCATTGTATGTAGCACTTTTCACAACAATCAAACTTCGTCATATAGACATCATCGTTTGATTTAAAAGAGTATGTATTACAGACCGGACAAGATCGCTCGGATTCTTTATTAAGTAGTTTTTTCGGAATAAAAACCCCATTTACTTCTTCACGATCAAAATCTTCTTTGTCTTCATAGTATTTGTGTGTTTCTTTTAGTTGAGCCAAATACTCTTTTTCTTTCTCATCTGTCCAATTGCTCTTCGGGTGTTGTATTGTTTCTTCACCATATTTCTTCGCAATTGCTTTCTCAACTTTTACTGTATAATTCGGATCTTTTTTGTTCATTGAATCCCCGGTTTAATCGCATACATGATGCCGATTGCTGCCCCCGCGCCAACTGTGAAACCACCAATAGCCCACCAATGTGCTGTCGTGGGGCGAACATACTTTTCTAAACTCTGAATGTGCTCATCTCGAATATTAATCACATCAGTAAATCGTTGATTATCTGCTTCTGATTTAGCATAAAGGACATCGTATTTATATTGCTCTTCGGCTCTTACTTGGCCAATCTCGAAATCAACTCTTAATTTACATTCAAGATTCTCAAATTGATTATCAACAATAATCTTGGATACAGCAGCATCGTTAAAAAGCCGCCCATCAAATGGTGCGGCTTCGCCTTGTTTGATATTATTAAATTTAGGTTTTTCATCTTCTCCGTGTGCGGCAGAAGACCAAGTAAGCAATGCGCCCATAAGTAAATACTTCATGTTGACTCCATGATTAAAAGGATGAATGTATTATAACATATTTTTTATAATTTGTCAAGTTTCTGGGTTAATTTGTTTTAATAGATCTTGCAATTCCAGTGGACTCATATTATAAATAAGTTCAATTGCTTTCTGTCTCATACGATCAACTCTATTTTCTTCATCGTGTTGTGGCTCCAAACCTTGAATGGTTTGATCACCGGGTCCGATTTCAACTTCGGTCATTGAATCACCACTGACTAGCAGATAGTCTCTGGCTTTATTAATATACTCACCGACAATTGTAATCTTACTCATCCACCAACTTGGGAGTTCTTGTTCTGGTGTAGACTCTAATGATTGTAAAATCTCTGATGCGTCTTCAATTGTTGTTTTTAGTTTACGACGAGCGGAGGAAACATCTTCGTGTCCATCCTCTTGAATTGTTTCAAGCTCCTCTTGAATAAGTTTTTTCAGTAATTTAGCCGTCAGTTTCATTTTTCTGGAAGCTCCTCTTTACCTGTCTTGTCCAACATCTTGCTGATTCCCATCGCAGCAGCGGCTGCTGGTACAGCTAAAAGACCAAGGTCTTTAAGAACGCTGATAACCATCATAATGTTTTCTGGTGTGATATGCTCCATAGATGGTGATTCATTAAGTGGCACATCCATCACATCAGAAAAAAGCATCTCAACCATTCCTTCAACATCTTCACGACTAAGGTTATTTACTTCCACAAAGTTTTGAAACTCTCCAAAGATTTCTTTTGGTGATAATCGCTTGGGCATGTCAAGAACATTGTACATTTCGTCTTCGCCGCCCATGTCGTGATAGTGGCCCTCTTTCTGTACTTCTTCTTGAATAATTTTTTTAAGTATTTTTGCTGTTAATTTCATGATTGTTTTATTCCTAATTCTTCTTCTAAAATTCTATCAATTTCGGAAGGGTTATTTTTTGCCTGTTTTAATTTCTTTCTAATCTCTGCTTCTTTTTGCATGTTCATAGAATTGAAATCATCTTTATACTTCTCGCGAATAGTAGACATCGCATTATCATATTTATGCTTTGCTTGTTCGCGAAGTTTCTTTTCAGTCTCGTATGCTTTTATGATAGCATCCTTTTCTTGCTGATAGTGTTTAAGAGCGAGTTTGGCTTGGAGTAGCTCTACTCTGTTTTGTCTCTTACCAAGAAGATAAACAATAACAAGAGCGGCTAACATCACAAGCCAACGCCAATGTTGCCGACACCAAACAGAAGCAATATCCCACCATTTTTTAATCAGCAACCATGACATAAAACTCATTCTCCGTGTTTGTAAACCTTCACAGTGTCGATGACCGATTGACCACCAACATAAACAATCGCAATCAAGCCCCAAGTTTCTGGGTCAAGAAGCGAGTAGGCCATGAGACCTGTTGCTGTTGCAAATACAAGAAGCTTTCTTGAGATTGCTTTTTCAAGCATTCTGTCGATTACACTTCCGGTTTTTTCTTTTAGTGCTTGTACCATATTATTATCCTTTCTTTAAATTGATCTAGCCACATGATTCACAAACTCTTCGCCTTCTGGTGCGACATGTTTCAACATATTAGATAATACAGAAATAAGAGACTGATTACCAGCCATTAACATTCCATTATACTGCATTAATGCTTTATCCATTCCTTTGGCTTTAAGAAAATTTTGACCGGCAATGGCTGCTTGCTTATTAGATTTCCAACCTTGTTTAGCTTGTTCAGCTTTATCACCGAGCATATCTGCGACTACTTCTAAGTCTTCGGTCATGATAGCTTCAAGTTCTTCTTTAATAATTTTTTTTAGTTGTTCTGTTGTGAGTTTCATATTTCTACTCTCCCATAAATATAAAATTACAACAGTAAATAGTCAACTCTATTTTAAATCAACCTTCGCATATCCATCATTTTTATCTATATCGACGGTCATATCTACAACATCTTTTAATGATTCAAGGTGAGAAACAAGCAATACAATCTTAAATTGTGACTTGATCATCTCCAATAAACGAACAAATCCTTCCATATGCTCGGCATCCAATGCTGTTGCTGGCTCATCAAGCACAAAAAGGTTTCCAACTGGTAAATTTGTAATTGAAATCATACCAAGTCGTATCGCCATGGAAGCCAAAGTCTTTTCTGCACCGGAGGCCATAGAAAGAGGCCGTGGATCGTATGCTGGATGTTTGATGAATATATCTAACTTGGAGTCTGTATTATCAAAGAACACCTCAAAGTCAACAATATTCGCTAGAACCTTTGCTATCTCTTCGTTAATAATTGGAAGACGATCTTTAATGATATTATATGAAATGCCATTAGCATGCATACAGCGCATAAACATTTCATAAGCAACCCATTTATTTTCATAACCCTTATATTCTTCAAGTTCCTTCTCGATGTTCTTTATGATTTGGGTGGTTGATCCCTGTTCAATAAGACATTCTTGCAACTGCTCATTACATTTAGTATATACTTCTCGCAGTTGGGATAGCTTTGTTTCAAGTGCTTTCTTTTCTCTTGTAAGTGTTCCAAGGTTTTCAATGGCTTCTCTGTTTTCTTCATATTCCGCTTCCTTGTTTTTTAAACTCTCAATCTCATTCTTTAAAAGATTAAGCTTATCTTTGTTAGACGTAAGTTCCATTTGTTTTATTTCATTTTGACTCTGTAATTGTTCAACATCTTGAGTTAGCTTTCTATGTCGCTCAACATCAGAAGCAACGACTTCTGGATTTATAAAATCAATCTTTTCTTGGATGTCTTCAATAAACTGTTGCAATTCTTCGATCATCTTTGTGGTCGGCAAAATTCTAGTCGAAGCTTCATGAGCATCTTTTACAAACTGATTGCTTACACAATATTTACAATTTGGATCATATTCGTGTTCTTCAAGAAGTTTAACTTTCGATTTAAGATTATCAAGTTCTTTTGATTGTTGGTTTAGCTTCTGTGTTATTATTGCTTTGCGGTCATTGTGTGTCTTACAAGTCTCAGTCAAAGAAAGAAGTTGATCAATATTTAACTCTTCCAGAACGATTCCATATTGTTGTGAGAATTCTTCATTTTCTGATATTTGTTTTTCAATATCAAAACTTTCATGTAAGATTCTTTTAGCGTCTTGTTCTTTAGAAGAAATATCGCTCTTAACTTTATCAATATCAATAATCTCTGCTGGAATAGAGGATATAATTTCTTCTACTTCTTTTAACTTGCTTGTAAAGGTTTCTATTGAGCTTGTTGTTTTTCTACACTCTGTTTTTTTATTCTCGATAGCTTCTTTGATTTCTTCCAGAAGCTCTTGATTTTTAGTTATTTCTTCAAGATAATTCTTTGCTTCAAATTTCTTAATCAATGTTTTTACATCAGCAGAATCTTTCTTTGCTAATTTAAACTTTTGATCAAAGATGTCTAAGTCAAGAAACTTAGCGATAATTTCTTTTCTCTTTGTTGATCCTTCTTTAATAAACGATAAGGAATCAAGCTGAGAAGCCATAGAAGTCAATAGAAAATCATCAATGGTTCCAAATTTCCTTCTAATGTTTGCGTCTGTCTCATTACGAGAAGTGCCATTTAAACTCTCAAACACGCCACCAATCTCTTTTGAAAAGTCCAAATCTACCTTTGCTTCAATGGTCTCTTTACCTTTTAGCTTTCTGGTATACTTGTTTAAATTACGAGCAATCTTATATGTGACATTATCTGATTCTAATTCAA
>Ga0209348_1000076_pt1 | contig 60188 bp, 96 predicted proteins | sample ETNvirenome_2_30_FD_184065 | JGI IMG/M metagenome (GOLD analysis project Ga0209348, IMG submission 184065) | Marine viral communities from the Pacific Ocean - ETNP_2_30 (SPAdes) (version 2) | ecosystem: Environmental > Aquatic > Marine > Oceanic | place: Pacific Ocean | collected 2013-06-22 | reverse complement strand
AAAACATTTCTGATCCTTATAAAGATGAAAATGGCAAAACTAAAAAAATAGATAGAGAGGCAATACCTGAGGATGAAAACGAGAAATGGAGAGAATACCTTGATGAGAATGATGAATTAGATGCAGATAAAACTGAGGATGATGATGAGCCTGAGGTGAAAGAAGAAGAAGAGGATGATGAGGATGAGGATGAGGATGAGGATGAGGATGAAGAATATGATGACGAGGAAGAAGAGGAACGAAAACCTCCAGATGAAGAGCCAGAACTAGCTAGTCAAGTTTGGGAGAAAAAACATTTAAAAGAGTTATCTGGATATAAAGCAGATAAAGAAAAAGCCATTGGTGGTGTTGCTCATGAGTGGACTGAAAGAGATGACCTTTTATCTGAAAATTTTACAGTCATATCAAAAAGAGTGATTTTTTATACTCAAAAGAATTACAGTCAATTAGAGCATATCGAATATTTGGAGATCAGGTGTAAAAATAAATCTAAATATAAAAAACTTGTTGAGTTATTAAAATTGATATTAGCGATAGCAAATAAAGAGCATACCTTACAGAAGCCAATACAATTTTTTATCTGTAATACAAAATATGAATTTAATAATAGAGCAAAATATGTAGTCGATAATTTAATTACATTTTTTAAAAAAGTATCAAAGTTAAAAGAAAGCCGTTTTTCTCAGTAAATTTTTTCCGTTTTAAGAGTTCCACAGAGCAATTTAAATATTGCTCTGTGGGATTAATTAGGATATTTTCATAATAGAAATGGAGAAATTAACTATGCAATTAATGACAAAGAAACAAGAAGAACAACTTGTAAAAAATCATGAACTGCAAAACGCAAATCCTGAAAAGGATATGAAGAATAAAGCAGTCATTAAATTATTTAATCCAACAGGTCTGGGAACTTGGTATGTATCAGAATATGATCCAGAAACTAAAATTGCTTTTGGTGTTGCTGATCTTGGGTATCCTGAAATGGGAAGTTTTGCTCTTTGGGAATTAGAAGAATTAAAACTGCCTATGGGTTTAAAGATTGAGAGAGATTTATCTTTTCCAGAAAATAAACATACTTTAACCGAATGTTTGGAGATGTGCAAAAATGGATAAAACAGTAAATATAACTTACTTACCTAAACATGAATTAATTCATTTAAATAAGAAAGCTATTAAATATAGATTTAATAGAACACTCAAACCAAAAAGCTTGGAAAATCTCCCAGAGGATAATAAGAGCCCTGTTCATTTTTCCGTTCCTGTTGATGACGCAAGAATAATTAGAGCAATGATTGAAATAAAAGAAAATGTCAAAGGCACTTTGGATATTTTGATTGATGATTTTACTTCCTTGCCTTCGATCAAAATACCTAATCCAAACGCATGAACGATAAAAAATGGTTAAAAATAGATGAGAAACTTTACGAATTATTGTTAAAATATTTCAATCTTAATCTATTAGACCAAAAAGAACTTGATAAATATCATAGCTTTAGAAATGATGTTATTGATTTATTTAAAAATTAAATCTTGATTAATTCTCACTAGGGTTATTATTAGCCCTAGTGAAACCAGAAAATAAATTTAAAAAGAAAATAATCTCAAATCTTACAGCCCAAACAACCCCAATAGAAATGTATTTAAAACGAGGTGTTCCTGATATTTACGGATATTATGATAATGGCTCTATCTTTTGGCTTGAATTTAAATGTAGCCCAATGAAAAAAGTTAATATCTCACCTCTTCAAATATCGTGGAATTATAAACATTTTATAAGTTCACCCAGAAATTTTTATATAGTCGAGAGCCAAGAAGCGAGGAGCTTTAAACTATACGAGGGAAACAAGGGTAAAGAACTTCTTTCCTCTGGGTTTCTTGCTCCCTGTATCATGGAACTTGGCTTTAATGAAAAAGATTTTTTAAAACTAGATAATTTTTTAAAGTTCCTATAAACTCCCAACAAAGGAGAAATTAACAAATGAAATATTCAAAAGAAGAAAAGCACGAGTCTTTGGAAAGGTTGAAAAGCTGGATTAAAAAAGGTGATACTTTGCACACAACTGTGCGCCATGTATCACGCAGCGGAATGATGAGATACATCACTACTAGACAATTGAAAAAAAGCGATCACCCAGACAGAGAGGTACAAGTATCAAATTACGATTATCACATCGCCAGAGTTTTGGATCTCCCAGAAGCACCAAACTATCAGGGCGTAAAAGTTGGCGGTTGTGGGATGGATATGGGCTTTCACTTGGTTTATAGCCTGAGCCGTGAACTATTTAGAGATGAGCCCAAAGGCGAAGGCGACAGAGATCACGGTTATTGGATAAATCAAGAATGGCTATAAAAGAAAGAGCCGAGAAACGAGAAACAAGGAGCAGCATAATTAAATTGATGCTGCTTCTTATTTTTGGTAGTTTGTTTTAAAGGAGAAATTAACATGAATAATTATATAGTAGAGGTTGAAGATCCAAAGACAGACACTTTGGAAGCAATCACCGAAGCATTAAACGCTTTTGGCATTCGTTGCTATGTCTATGAAGAAACAAAGGAGAAAAAAACGGAAGATAAAAAATATAAAGGAGAAATTAACACATGACATTAAACACTGATTGGACAGCCGTAACCGATAAGATCGGCAGAAAGCATTTAGAAGCATCAGGCCAGAATGATTTTAATCTTGGCTTATTGCTTTGTGCTTTAGAAGTTCCTGTTATCCATTCGGAAACAGTCGGAGAACTTTATTTTAGATTTAATCTTTTCAAACATTTAACCAAGAGCAACGCTATAATAAACTTTGAGCGTTTTATGGGATATAAATGTAATGCGGGATTTGCTACGAGATCAAAGTGGACAGCTAGAATGTTCAAGGCTCACGCACCCAAGTCCCTGGTTGCAAAAGAAGTTTGGAAATATTATCATGAAACAGGAAGGGAGAAATTATCATGACTGAATGGGGTGGCTATGAATACGATGCCAAAGAATTCAAAAGAGCCTGGGGGCACTGGTATGTGCAGCTAGGTAAGATTTGTGATACTTCAGAAGATTGGGATTTATACAAGAAGGTTGAAACTATGGTTAAATCTAAAATTGAAGAAGTTGAAGAAAAAGAAAAAAAAGAAAAAATAAATAATTAATTCTCCTTGGGAGCAGCTGCGCCTGCTCCCTGCCTCTTTACTTCCCAAAAAATATTTAATAAAATCCTCTTAAGGAGAAATTAACATGTTCAATTATAGACAACCGAGCCAATGTCGAATGGCTCACGATCAGGACAATCCTTGTTTATCTGATGAGGATTATCATCGTTATGAATTAACCGATAGCATGGGTATCTCATGCGGTTGGTGTTGTGATAAATGTGAAAAGGATTTGCGATCACAATATCGCCCAGAGGTATTTGGGGAGAGCTCCGAGTACCGAGAGCTCATGACCGAGATGGGCGAGACTATCGAGCCAGAAGATTATTAATTATTTTATTTATCTGGGAGCTGATACCTCAGCTCCTGGTTCTTGTCGCAATTTGTTATCACATTAGTTTTGGATCTAAAAAAATGCCTGGAGAATTCCCGGAGCTGCCACTCTGAGTGCCTGGAGGAGCATGGTCCATGCAAACTACGACAAGGTACCCTAACCAAGAGCCAGAGCTCCAGGTCCCTAGGGTGGGGGGACCAGAAACATGGCCCCGTTACAATAGATTTACCTACAGACGCTATTACACACAAACATTTGTTCTTGAAACTGTTCTACATTTATATATTTTGTGAGTATGGCAAACGGAATACAACCCCAAGGTTATTTTACAACAGATCCTGTATTAGGTGGTGGCTCAGGTGCATTGCGTAATCTACTTGATCCCGCAGATCCCGCAGGTGCTTATAGAGCTTTTTTAAATAGCCGATTGTTTCCTGCAAATATTGGTGATTATCAAAATATCACAAGTTCAGGACAACTAGCTACAGGACCTTTTAATCTTATTCCTACAGGTGAGGGTATGGTTACTGGTTTAGCAGGAGCCGTGAATCCACTCGCAGGTTTTTTAACTCGTGGTGCAATAAACAGAAGAAATGCAGAAGCTTTAGAAACATTAGCCAATTTAGGTATTCTTGAAACAATTACACCAGCAGATGCTTCTAAAGGTTTTACAAAATTTTTAGGTTATGAAGTTACTCCTGGCACAGGTGAATATAGACTATCTCCTGAAACAGAACTTGCCATACAACAATCAGGCTCCACGCCTCAAGAATATTTTGAATCACAATATAAATCACAGTTTGGTGCAGCTAATGAGTTAGCACAGTATTTAGATCAAATCGCATACACCACTCAAGGTAATTTTTTTACAAAAGATTTTTTTGGTAATCCAACACCTTGGTCTAAGTATATTGATCGACAAGGCAACATAAAACCAGATGCCTTAGAGCAATGGGAAAAGTTTGGTCAAAAAGATAAAATGGGAGTCCTTGCAGCCTTTATGGATGATGATGAAGGTACCCAATCAGGATCCACGAATCAAGGATCAGGTGATGGGGGCAATGTTGTAGGGTCCCCTTCTGAAAATCAATCATCAGAGGGTGGGGGTATTATAAATTTACCACGAGGTGTAGCGGAACCATCAGGTTCGTTACCTGACTTTTTATCAGGTTCAGGAGGCACGTTTGACGCTAGGTCAGGTAGAAGATTAGCAGGTGGCACTACTAACCTTTTCCAAGGATAAATGATCATTAACCTAGATTTTTATCGCAGACAAAAAATAGCAGAGAAGAGGTATGATACTGTACCTCAGGTCAATATTGTCTTTGACGTTTGTGAAGATAAAAAAAATTGGTTTGGTTTACATCCTGATGCAATACTCTATACGAGTTCCGAAGATCTTAAACAGATGATGGATAGTAGCAAGGAACACCAAATAAAATTTTGTACCATGATGCGTGACTATTTTGACCACTTTGCAAAACAATTGCAGAAGGATAGTAAAAAAGTACAATTCGTCATGAATTACTATGAAGAAGAATGAGCCAAGTTTCTCGAACCACGGATCTGGATTCGCTTCAACGAGAGGAGTTAGAACAGCAACTCATCTCCGAGCGATTACAATTTTTAGAAAATTGCGAAAAAAAATTTATACCTTTTGTCAAACATGTCTGGCCCGACTTTATTGATGGAGCTCACCACAGACAAATAGCAGAAAAGTTCGAGAAGATAGCTACAGGCGAAATAAAACGCTTGATTGTCAACATGCCCCCTCGACACACAAAGTCGGAGTTCGCATCGTACTTGTTTCCTGCATGGATGATCGGTAAGAATCCAAAGTTAAAAATAATTCAAACATCACACAACACGGAACTCGCTACACGATTTGGTCGTAAGATGAAACACTTAGTTGATGATTCTTTATTTCAACAAGTATTTGATGTGAGCATTGCCAGTGACTCTAAAGCATCAGGTCGTTGGGAAACTAATCATGGGGGTGAGTATTATGCAGCAGGTGTGGGTGGAGCGATTACAGGTCGTGGTGCAGATTTATTAATCATTGATGATCCTCATACAGAACAAGATGTACTAAGTGCAACGGCAATGGATAATGCGTATGAGTGGTATACCTCTGGTCCTCGTCAGCGTTTACAACCCGGTGGTGCGATTGTAGTTGTCATGACACGATGGTCAGAGAAAGACTTAACAGGGCAATTAATTAGAGCTCAAGCAAAAAGTGATCGTGGAGATCAATGGGAGGTTATTGAGTTTCCTGCCATTATGCCCAGTGGCAATCCTGTCTGGCCAGAATATTGGAAGGCAGAAGAATTATTAAAAGTAAAAGCAGCCATCAGTGAAAGTAAATGGCAGGCTCAATATCAACAAAATCCTACTTCCGAAGAAACAGCAATCCTAAAAAGAGAGTGGTGGAAGAAATGGGAGAAACCGATGCCCATGATGTTACACACTATCCAATCTTTTGATACAGCCTATTCTGCAAAAGAAACAGCAGACTATTCTGCTATTACCACATGGGGTGTTTTTCAACATGAAGGGATGTTAGGCACAGGAGTCTTGCTTCTCGATGCTGATAAAGGCAGATGGGACTTTCCTGAACTAAAAAAGATTGCATTAGAAAAATATAAATACTGGGATCCTGATACTGTCATCATTGAAGCAAAAGCATCAGGAATGCCTTTGACACAAGAATTGAATAGACTAGGTATCCCAATATCTAACTTTACACCCAGTAGGGGTAATGATAAGTTGACAAGGGTGAACTCTATTGCACCTATATTTGAATCAGGCAAAGTATTTTATCCTGATTATGAATGGGCACATGAGTTGATTGAAGAGTGTGCAGCGTTCCCTTTTGGGGAGCACGATGACTATGTGGACAGCACGACACAGGCATTGATGCGATATCGTGCAGGTAATTTTGTGGAGTTGGATGATGATTATATTGATGACTCTAGGGATTATAGAGAGTATGAGTATTATAACTAATGACTGAACGACTAAAAAAATTTATTGGCAAATTAACTGAAAAGGCAGGTATACCTACAAAACCTTTAGAAGAAGCCGTAGGCACTGTTGATGATTTATTCGGAACTAATGTTGAGGGAACGGGAGGTAAATTACCTTCCTCAAGATCAGTTAATATGCCTGATGAAAAATTTCCTGTAGGCAAATTTAGAATAAAAGAGACAGGTGTTGAAGCTTTAAAAAAAGGAGGAACCTTTCTTGGTTTAGCAGACACAAAAGAAGCTGTTAAAATTGCAAAGAAGTTAGGCTTCGAGCCAGGTACAGTTATTGATGTAGAAACATTAAATAAATATCCTGAATTAAAAAATGCCATTACACAAAGTAGAGATTACATTGAAGCAAGTTTACCAGCAGGTACAACTTTTCCAAAACCAAAGGCTGATGAAGCGTTTGATGCTTATTATAAAAGAGTAAAAGATTTCTTTCCAACTGGCACATCTATGGTGGCATTGATGAATGAATCTGCAAAACAATTTCAATTAAGATATCCAGAATTTAAGGCAGGTCCTAAACTTTTAGATTTAATAAATGAGGGCACTATACCTTTCGACCTAGAGGGAGAAATACAAAAAGGATTAAAAATTCCCGATCCAAAAAATAAAGGAGTTAAAAAAATTATTACTGAATTGTTAGAAAATAATAAGGGTTATATAACCGTTGCAGATTCGATTGATCCTTACATTGATGACTTAGTTAAAAATTTTGCACAATCTGATTTTGATAAGTTTGCTGTTGATCTAAGAAATTCTATAGATCCTTCAACAAATAAACCTTACACAAAAGATAAAATTAGAACTCTTGTTGCTAACAGACTTAAGTTTGCTGTAGCTCAATATTATAATACTAAAGTGACTCCAGAAATAATTGATAGTGTTTATGACAGCATGAGAGGAAGCACCGCTTCTTTAAATGCAGAAAAAATAGCTGAGAATAAATTTAAAACAGTAGCACCAAAAAAATTAGCAGCTTTTACAACAGCGATTGTTGGTATTGCAAAATCTGGTGGAGCATCAGAAATATTAAACTTAGGTTCTAAAGTTGCTTTTGGAGGAGGTATAGGAGCAGCATTAGAAATACTATTTCCTAATGAAGCACAAGCAGCAGAACTGTATACACCTGAGGATTATGAAAAATTCAAAGAAATTATTTCAAGACGAAATATAGATGTAGTTTTTGATAATGTCGAACAATTGGATGAAAAGCAACAACAACAACTTTTAGACCAAATATCTCAGGAAAGAAGAATGTCAGAAAAAAATATAAATAGTGGTATAAATACAATTGAGGCAGGTAAAACAGGACCTAAATTCCCTATGGACCTATTTATGTAAAATGAAAAAAGTAGTCGTAAAAAAGAAAAAGCCCGTTAGAATAATACGACCACGTGGCTTTGAATTAATGAAACCAAATAAAAGACCAAAGACAAGGATGTATGATGGCAGTTGATAACAGAATTACAACAGATATTAATTACAATGAAGATAAAGTAGAAGTTGAAGGTGATCCACTAGAGATTATTCAACCTGGTGCAGAAGAAGAAGTAAGAGAATTTGTAGAAGATTCTCAAGGTAATATGCAACCCCTTGTGGATAATCCAAATCCTGAGGAAGGACATGATTCTAACTTAGCGATATATTTATCTGATGAACAATTGGATAGTATTTCTATTGAGTTAATGTCATCTATTGAAGATGATAAAACTTCAAGAGAAGATTGGGAAACACAATATACAAAAGGATTAGATTTACTTGGTTTTAAATATGAGGAACGCTCCAGACCTTTTAGAGGTGCGTCTGCTGTTACTCACCCTGTTCTCTCAGAAGCAGCCGTACAATTTCAATCACAAGCATACAAAGAATTATTACCTGCAAACGGTCCAGTAAAAACATCCATTATTGGACAATCAAACGAACAGCTTGAAGAACAAGCTCAACGTGTAAGAGATTATATGAATTATCAAATTACACATGTAATGAAAGATTATGAAACAGAAACTGATCAAATGTTATTTTATTTACCTTTGGCAGGATCTGCTTTTAGAAAAATATTTTATGATTCAACAGAGGAAAAAGCTCGTTCACAATTTGTACCTGCTGAAGATTTAGTAGTTCCTTATGGTGCTAGTTATTTAGATGATGCTGAAAGAGTTACGCACATTCTTAAGATGAATGAAATTGAGCTTAAGAAAAAACAAATTTTTGGATTGTATCGAGATGTTGATGTTAGACCATATAATGAAGATGATCAAGTACAAGACAAGTATGATTCAATCGAAGGTGTCAAATCAAAAGGTTATACCTCTGATATGTACACTTTATATGAAAGTCATTGTTATTTAGACTTACCAGGATATGAGGATGCTGATGGACAAAAGCTACCTTACATCGTTACTATTGATGAGAGCAGTAATAAAATTTTATCAATTTATAGAAACTACGAACAAGGAGATCCGTTAAGAAAAAAGAAAGCATATTTTGTACATTACAAATTCCTTCCTGGCTTAGGGTTTTATGGTTTTGGTTTGATTCATATGATAGGCGGTCTTTCAAAAACTGCCACATTAGCTCTGCGTCAGTTGTTAGATGCAGGTACCCTAAGCAATTTACCTGCGGGTTTTAAGGCAAGAGGTATACGCATAAGAGATGATGATCAACCTTTACAACCTGGAGAATTCAGAGATGTAGATGCTCCAAGTGGCACGATACAAGGTTCGCTAATTAACTTACCTTATAAAGGACCTGATCAAACTTTATTTGCTCTCTTAGGTTTTTGTGTTGATGCAGCAAAAAGATTTGTTTCTGTTGCTGATTCTAAAATTGGTGATGCATCAATAAATCAAAATGCTCCTGTAGGTACAACTGTGGCTCTTATGGAACGTGGCACAATGGTCATGAGTTCAATACATAAAAGATTACACAATTCTCAAAAACAAGAATTTCAATTATTAGCAAAAACTTTTCAAATATTTCTACCACCTGTTTATCCTTACAGCGTAGGCAATGTAGATCCTGCTATTAAGCAACAGGATTTTGATGATCGAATTGACATCATGCCTGTAAGTGATCCATCTATGTTTTCTATGTCACAGCGAATTGCTATGGCACAGACTCAATTACAAATGGCACAAACAGCACCTGAGTTGCATAATTTAAGAGAGGCTTATCGAAGAATGTATGTTGCATTAAGAGTTCCAAACATAGAACAAATTTTACCAGAGCCCCAACCACCACAACCAATGGACCCTGGTATGGAAAATGGCAACTCTATGAGAAATTTACCCTTACAAGTTTTTCCTGGTCAAGATCACATGGCACACATTAAGGCTCATCAAACATTTATGAGTTCTAACTTAGTCAAAAATAACATGGCAGTTTTAATGGTTTTACAAGCACACATATCAGACCACATCTCAGCTATGGCAAACGAAGAAATTCAAGCAACCACACAACAAAAATTACAAGATGCACAGCAAAAAGGAATACAATTAAGTCCTGAAGAAGCACAAGCTATACAAGTGGAATCACAAAAAGCGATTGCAAACAGAATTGTAGAACTGACACAACAGTTAGTCGAGGAAGAAAAACAAATGATGCCTGATGCGGGTAAAGATCCGTTGATTAATTTAAAAGAGGAAGAACTAAACATTAGAAAAGCTGACCTAATTAGAAGAACACAAGATGATCAAAATGATTCTACGATGGAAATTGCAAGATTAGCTCAAAAAGATGAAATTGATAAAGAAAAAATAGAAGTATCTAGGGAGAGAAATGCTATTAACATTGCAAAAAACATGTTAGGCTCGTGATATGTCAATTAAAGTACCAAAATTAGATACAAAAATAAAAAAAACTAGCAATACATCTACTTCTACAAGAAGATATAAGGCTCCTAGTCGTAGTCAATTAATGAAAAAGTACACAAGTCTTAAAAAAAATACAAAAGGAACTGGTTTTGACAAAAATATGCAGGTTAAATTAATTAAAAATGTATTAGCTAACAAAAAGATTACATAAAATGGATAAAAAACAAAAAAAAGTTAAAAAAGTAATGAAAGAATTTAAAGAAAAAAAATTAAACATGGGAAAATCTAAAAAAAAAGTAAAAAACAGGAAACAAGCCATAGCAATAGCTCTTTCAGAGGCAGGCATATCGAGAAAAAAATAATGTCAGATCAAAAATTACAAAAATACATGACTGATTTAGATGTTTACTTGCGTAGACCGTCATTAACGGATGAAGATAGAATAATTTTAGCTACTGCTATGTTATATACTACAAGAATAGTATATGAGGAAAATTATGGACCTGAGATTGCTATTAATTTAATTGACACATTAGGTGGAAGCAAGGTACAGTATCAGAAACCTACAGTACATTAAGAGGTAAATATGATGAAAGACAAAAGTATAGACAAAGGACAGTTTCAAACGACTGATAAGTCAAAGGTGCCTTTTAAATTAGCACCAACTGATCCTCCAAAGTCTAAAACACAAGGACAGTACGCTGTTCAAATAAAGAAAGTTCCTTTTAAGGGGGTATTCTAATGAAAGACATGATCATCAAGTTGTGGCACGACCACCCAAAGAAAAAATGGCTTGTAATCGGTGTTGTAATCGGTTGGGTAGCCGCTCAATATATCTAATAAATGTTATCAAAATTATTAGGCGGATCTTTAGTGGACACTGTCGGAAAAGTTATCGATAGTGTTCACACTAGTGAAGAGGAAAAACTAGCCGCCAGAAATAAACTCAAAGAACTCGAAAACGAAATTAATTCTAAACAAATGGACATTAACTTAGCTGATGCTAAGTCTACTGCCACAGGATTTGGCGGTATGATGCAGCGGTCGTGGAGGCCCCTCATCGGGATGTCCTGTGCCTTAGCGATATTGTGGGAATTCGTATTAAAACAATTTATCGTTTTTATCTTAGCTGCTTTCAGTATTCAACATAACCCACTTCCAGAGCTTGATATGTCAACTTTATTCCCGCTCGTCACAGCTTTACTCGGAATGTCCGGGCTCCGCTCTTGGGAAAAAAGCAAGAAGCTTACAAAATGAGCACCTGTGTAAAATGTGGATGTATGTGTCATTGTGAAATGACCTGTATGTGCGAGTGTGCTATCTGCGAACATGAAGAAACAAACTCAGGGTAGTGCTATTGAACATGTGGTCAAAAAGACTACAATCGGTGATGGTAGAATAAGCACATCTACAATGAACAAACATAAAAGAAGAAGTTATAAACCATATAGGGGACAAGGTAGGCGCAGATGACTACAAAAAAGAAAAAAAGTAAAAGTAGAGTAAATGAAGCAGGTAATTACACTAAGCCTGGTCTTAGAAAAAGAATATTTAATAGAATAAAAGCAGGATCAAAAGGCGGAAAGCCAGGACAGTGGAGTGCGAGGAAGGCTCAGATGACCGCAGTGGCTTATAAAAAAGCAGGTGGAGGTTATAAAAACTAATGGCAATATCAAGATCCCAAATGAAACAACAAGTGTCTAAGCCAGGCATGAGAAAAGTTAAAAAAGTAATTAAGGGTTTAAAAAAAGCATCAAAGACACATGCAAAACAAGCTAAAATATTAAAAGGAGCTTTAAGTGGCAGATCCAAAAAAGGGAACAGGTAAAAAACCTAAGGGCACAGGAAGAAGATTATATACTGATGAAAATCCAAAAGACACTGTTCGTATCAAATTTGCTACTCCGACTGATGCACGAAAGACGGTATCAAAAGTGCGAAAAGTTAAAAAGCCATTTGCAAGAAAAATTCAAATTCTTACTGTTGGAGAACAAAGAGCTAAAGTCATGGGTAAAAACAAAGTTGCTAACATTTTTAAAAAGGGTAAAGAGAGCATAAGGAGGAGTCGTGGCGTTAAAAAAATCACAAAAAAGTCTTAAGGACTGGGGTAAACAAAAATGGCGCACTAAGTCAGGTAAGCCATCTAGTAAAACAGGTGAAAGATATTTACCTACAGCAGCAATCAAATCGTTGACACCTGCTGAGTATGCAGCTACAACTAGAGCTAAGAGAAAAGGTACAAAGAAAGGAAAACAATTTGTTAAACAACCTAAAAATATTGCTAAGAAAACTGCTAGGTTTAGATAAACCTGAAAAAGATGAACATGAAGATAAAAAGAATTGGGGGATATAATGATTGAAATTACAGATTCACTTCGAGAACGAGTGCGTGTCCATGAGGGTTGCGTTTTAGAACCGTACAAGGATACTCTAGGGAAATTAACTGTGGGTATAGGACATCTCGTACAACCGCATGAAAGAAAAAGATTTCAAGAAGGTGTAAAAATTACACAAGAAGAAGCGGATGAATTATTTGATATTGATTTGAACAGAGCTGCGGCAGGTGCAGACGAATTAATTTTAAAAAAAATAGGTAGTCATGATGATTTGCCTCAATCAATTCAAGAAGTTTTGGTAGAGATGGTATTTCAATTGGGGGCTACAGGTGTCAAACAGTTCCGTAACATGTGGGCTAGTTTAAAAGAAAAAGATGGAGAAATGGCTGCCATGCACATGAAGGACTCGAGATGGCATAAGCAAACAAAAAATAGATGTGAGTCACTTGCAAAGATTGTTGCCTCTGCTAAATGGACATAATTAAATTAGCAGATCATCTAAGAAAGATCTTGAAAGTTAAACAAAACGACATTAGTTTATATTTAACATCAGGTGTTAAAGATTGGGAAGAATATAAACACATGGTAGGTAAGTACCATGCTTACAACGAAATTCTTAGTGAATTAAATTCGTTGCTAAAAAGAATGGAGCATGACGATGAAGGACTCAGCGATTGAGAAACTTCCTAGACCAACAGGTTGGAGGATATTAGTACTCCCATATAAAAGAAATGAGAAAACTAAAGGCGGTATAATTCTAACTGATCAATCTTTAGAAGAATCACAGGTAGCAAGTAGCATTGGTCTTGTTTTAAAGATCGGACCAGATGCATATAAAGAAAAAGAAAAATTTCCCAACGGTCCTTGGTGTAAAGAAAAAGACTGGGTAATTTTCGGTAAATTTGCTGGATCTCGAATTAAAATAACAGATGGTGAAGTTAGATTAATGAATGATGATGAAATCTTAGGTGTTGTTGATAACCCTGAAGATTTCTTAACCATGTAAGGAGGCAGACATGCAAGAACAAGAAACAATGCCAAATGATACTGTTGAAGTAACAGTTGATGAGACTAATAAAGCAATACAAACATCAGAGCAAGAACCTAGTGTAGAGGTAACTGAAACACCTTCTGTTGAAGAATCAAAACCTAAAGTAGATGATGAAACAGTTGAGTACTCGGCTTCAGTAAAAAAAAGAATTGATAAGCTTACTAAAAGATTACGTGAAGCAGAAAGACGTGAAGAATCTGCTCTACAATATGCTCAAGGTGTACAAAAAGAAGCAAATGACATCAAATCTAAATATGAAACATTAGATAAAAATTACATTGATGAGTTTGGTTCTAGAGTTAATAATCAATTAGATCTAGCAAAAAATAAATTAAAGAATGCTATAGCAACAAGAAATGTTGATCAACAAATTGAAGCAAACGAAGAAATTGCAAGATTAACAATAGATGCAGAAAGATTAAAATACTCAAAACAAATACAAGAACAAAAAAAGCCAGAAGAAAATGTGCAAAATCAAGTAGAAACACAAGTAAATCAACAAGTTCCAAAACCAAAAGCTGATCCTAAAGCAGTTGAATGGGCAGAAAAAAATGATTGGTTTGGTGAAGATCCTGTAATGACTGAAGCAGCTAAGGCTATACATAAAAATTTAGTCTTACAGGAAAAGATTGATCCATCTACAGATTTATACTATGATAAGCTTGACGAAAAAATTCGTGAATACTTCCCACAAAAATTCAATCAAGGGGGAAGTCCAGAGGTAGCAAAAGTCGCTCAACCTGTCGCCTCTGCAACACGCACAAACAAAGCATCTGGGCGTAGGACAGTCAAGTTGTCCCCTTCTCAAGCCGCAATGGCAAAAAGATTAGGAGTTACACTTGAACAATATGCTAAATACGTGAAGGAGGCATAAATGGAAAAAGAAAAACAAACAATAAATAAGACTTCACGCTCGAAAGAAACCCGTGAAAATACAGTTCGTAAAAGAGGTTGGGTACCTCCATCATCACTTCAAGCACCCGAGCCACCTGAGGGTTTTCATCATCGGTGGGTACGTGCTGAAATGCGTGGTATGTCTGATGATAAAAATATCATGGGCAGATTACGCTCAGGATATGAATTTGTTAGGGCAGATGAGTATCCAGACAGATTTGATTTACCAAAATATGAAGATGGTAAATACAAAGGTGTAATAGGAGTTGGTGGCTTAATACTGATGAGATGTCCTATGGAAGTTAAAGAAGATCGGGATGAATATTTCCGTCAACAAACACAAGGACAAAATGATTCGGTAGAAAATGATTTATTTCGTGACGAACACCCTAGTATGCCAATCCATGCGGATAGGCAAAGTAAGGTGACTTTTGGAGGCGGAAAAAAATAGTTTCCTTAAGTCGTTTATTAACAACTTAGACATAAGGAGTCCAAGATGGCAAATATAAATAGCTTGTTTGGTTTTCGTTCGGTCAAGAAAGTTGGTGCAGGATATAATGCTTCTGCACAAAACGAGTATGTGATTGCAAGTAACGAAACCAGTGCAATATTTCAGGGTGATCCAGTTGTGCTTAATGCAAACGGATCTATCTCCGTAGGGTCCACCAAGGGTGCTGAGTTGATAGGGGTATTTAACGGTTGTTTTTATACTGATCCAACCACACAAAAACCAACCTATTCAAATTATTATCCAGGTGCGATCGTAGCAGATGACATTGTAGCCAATGTTATCGATGATCCAAATGCACTTTTCGAAGTGAAAGTGGATGACACAAACGCAGGACAAGCCCAAGTAGGTAGCAACGCAAACATTGCAACTTACTCTGCGGGTTCAACAAAAGATGGTGTATCAAATGTTGTATTAGATGGTGGCTCATTCGCTACATCAAATGCAGCAAATTTTAGAGTAGTGTCTTTATCAACTGATCCAGATAACAGTGATTATACAGCAGCTAATGCTTCAATCATTGTTAAGATCAATAAGCACTCTTTAACTGATACAACAGGCGTATAAGGAGGTTAAATTATGGCTATATCAAGACAACAACTAGTTAAAGAACTAGAGCCAGGTTTGAACGCTTTATTCGGCCTGGAGTATGATAAATACGAAAACGAACATGCAGAAATCTTTGATCAAGAAACATCAGAGAGAGCTTTTGAAGAAGAAGTAATGCTAGTTGGTTTCGGTAATGCAAGAACAAAAGCTGAAGGAGCAGCGGTCACTTTTGATCAAGCTCAAGAAAGCTTTACTTCTCGTTATTCACACGAAACTATTGCTTTAGCATTTGCTATTACTGAAGAAGCTGTTGAAGATAATCTTTATGACAGACTTTCTGCAAGATATACACGTGCTTTAGCAAGATCAATGGCTTACACAAAGCAGATTAAAGCTGCTGATGTGTTAAACAATGCTTTTGCAGCATCAGGTGCAGCAGGTACAAATCCTGGTGGTGACGGTGTTTCACTTGTAAACGCAGCTCACCCAACATCTCTCGGTGGAACTTTCTCAAATAGAAATTCAACAGACGCTGACCTTAATGAAACTTCATTAGAACAGGCTCTTATTGATATTTCACAATTTATTGATGAAAGAGGATTATTGATTGCAACAAGAGGAAGAAAATTAATTATTCCTGTACAATTACAATTTGTTGCTGACAGAATCTTAAACTCACCAGGAAGAACAGGAACCGCTGACAATGACATTAATGCATTAAGAAACATGAACATGATCCCTGAGAGTTATGTAGTGAATCACTACTTAACAGATACAGATGGTTATTTCATTAAAACTGATGCACCAAATGGCTTTAAGCACTTTGTAAGAACTCCATTATCAACAGCTATGGAAGGTGACTTCGATACAGGTAATGTGAGATACAAGGCGAGAGAAAGATACAGCTTCGGCTTCTCAGATCCTCGTTGTGTATACGGCTCACAAGGTTCCTAGTGAACACATAGATATTCATATCTATTTCCTCCTTTTAAAGGGCGGTTGTCTTTGACTCCGCCCTTTTTTTATGTCATATTTAAATTTCTAGCATTCAAATTACACAAACTGGCTAGACAGACGATATAGAGATTGTGTAATTATGGTCTATATAACCAAGGAGGTTTATTATGGCAAATACAACTTTTGACGGACCAGTAAGATCGAAAAACGGTTTTATTAATTTAGGTCCAGATGCAGTAAAAGCAGTCACATTAGCGACTGACTTAACTGTTGCTGATCACGCAGGTAGATTAGTAACAATGGATCCTGCGGGAACACCCACAGCTATAACCATACCTGCAATTAATTCTACAGCAGATAGTGCTATAGCAGGTCCAGGCAGCGATCCAAACAATCCAAACACAATTGGAACAACTTTTGAGATTTTATTCATTGATGATTTTACAGGAACAATAAAAACAGCCTCAACAGATGATAAATTTGTTGGTGGTGTTACTATTGGTATTGATGCATCCGTAGCAGGTAAACAGTTTATTCCCGCTACAGCAAACAATGAAGTTAATCTTAATGGAGAGGCAGGAGCTTCTGTCGCAACTACAGGTGGTTTGAAAGGTTCTTACATTAAGTTTACTGCTATTGCAGCAAACCTATATTATGTATCAGGTGAACTCGTTGGTTCAGGATCTATCGCAACACCATTTGATACCCAATAGGAGTAAGTTATGTTTGGATATAAAACATCAAAGGTGACTGCAACAGGTGATGTGACTAGTGGACCTGCACGATTAATAGCAGTACATGCTGTTTGTGCAGGATCCGCAGGAAGCATTGTGCTTAAAGATGCTAGTGGTGGTGAAACTAGATTTGATATTGATACACCTGCAAGTGCAACCCAAATGGTTGAAACTTACATAGGTGATAACGGTATTAGATTTCAAACTAAAATCCATGCTACATTGACAAACATTACTTCGTTAACCTGTATTTTTAGTAATGGCTAAAGATAAGCAACCACCTAAAACAAAAAAATATTTCCGCCCCACTAAATCTGGGGCGGGGATGACTAAGGCTGGTGTTGCTAAGTATAGACGTGACAACCCTGGTTCTAAATTAAAAACTGCTGTGACTGGTAAAGTAAAGCCCGGTAGTAAAGCAGCGAAAAGAAGAAAGTCGTTTTGTGCAAGAAGTGCAGGACAAATGAAAAAGTTTCCAAAAGCAGCTAAAGATCCTAATTCAAGACTAAGACAAGCAAGAAAGAGATGGAAATGTTAAAAGGGTATTTTTATCTTTTCTGTGCATTCTTGTCTTTGGTATTTATGTACCTATCAATTTCAAACTCTTTTGCTGAGACCAATACCGTGTCGAGTACGGTAGTAAACAATACACCCCCAACAGCAAATGCACCCGTTCTACCCAATTCAAATAGTGATATTTGTAAAGTTGGTGTGGGGGGCGCAGTTCAAAATAATGTCTTAGGTATTGCTACAGGCGTTCTAATAGACGATGAGCTCTGTCAGCTTCTCAAGCTATCTCGCTCTCAGTACGCTTTTGGCATGAAGGTGTCGGCTGTTGCTTTACTTTGTCAAGATCCTCGTGTCTGGACAAGCATGATGGATGCAGGAACCCCGTGTCCTGTAAACGGACTCATCGGGGCTGAAGCTGCATCATATTGGGAAGAAAATCCAGATAAAATTCCAGACGGCAGTAGATACAAACCAGAATATGTTGCCGCCAATAAACCAGAACCAAAGGAGTTTAGTGATGCACAAAATGCTGCACTGTTTAAAACTTTGTTTATTATTACTACTGGCTTCTGGTTATTCTAAAGCAGACTGCTTACCTGATGTGCTAGGACTTTGCACACCAGGGGTTACTATCACGGAAGAGACAGAGATAGATGTTACTGAGGAAGATTTAGGAACAGAGATTGTTACGACAACGACAACCACCGTAACCACCACTACAACCACAGTCACAAATGAAGATTCAGGGGATATTCTTGATGGTGATAATGATTATGTAACTTCAAAATATGAAGGAGATATGGACATTGATTGGGGTGGTCAAGGCCCCGCAAGTATGCCTAGTGGTAATAGCTGCGGACAGTTAGGTACAGATAAATGCGCCATGATTACAGGAGGTGGTAATAGCACTTCGACCATGGGTGTATCAGGTATGGGTACAACATTTATTAACACTATTGACATATCAGATTTACAAATAGATAACGGTGGAGAAATTAAATACTCAATTAAGGTAGATAAACAAGATGCTCAAGATAGAATATACATGCACGTTTCAGGATATAACGGGACTACTTCAGTCTTTTCAGGCACTGATATCCTGTCTGAATCTGGAGTATCAACAGGCTACCAATCTTACAACGGTTCTTTCGATTTCAGTGGTGTTTTAAATAAAATTATTGTTGAGGTTGGTGGTAGAGATATAAACATGGCTGTTGGTCCAATGTTTGATGATGTCACTGTCAATGTTTTCTATAATGTAATTAATACTATCGTTACTCAACACATAACCACTATTGAAGAGATTTATTATCTCAATATTTTTGATCCTATCGAATTAGATTTTGTTGAAGAAGTTTTTGAGTACAACGATGTTAGTATGGAAGATGGAGAAATATCTTTTACGCCTATTGAACCTGAGGTTGAAGAAGTCTCTTTTGCAAGTGTCGAATTAGAAATAGCTGAGATTGAAATTAATTTACCTGAACCCGAACCTGAAATTGTCGAAGTTGAAACAGAGGTAGAGATGGAACTAGAAATGGAAATGGAAGAAGTCTTAGTTGTTGAAGCTGAATCTGAAGAAGAGATTACCGAAGAACCTCAAGAAGAATCACAGGAGCCAGAACAAGAGCAACCGCAAACAGCACAAAAAGAAGAAGATCCAGAAGAAACGGTAGAAGAAGAGAAATCATCTGAGCCTAAGGTATCAAAGAAAGAAAAAGCTGCTAGTCAAATTGTAAAAAAGATTGATGACAAAGCAAGATATGATGACGCTGCTCAGACTAAAACTCTGATTGTCATGCAGATACTCGGCAACACTAAAACTTTTTTTGATAGTCAAGCGTATATACAAGATACGAATGTTACTGAGTATTTAAACAAGACAATAGATGATCAGTATGGTATGTTGTTTGATATGGCTCAAAATCAAACAATGAATGATATGGTAAACTCACAATGGCAGAAGTCTCGGTAGGCGGTATATCCTTTAAAGGAGGAAAGATGTTTGCAGTATTACTCGCATTGAGTAGTGCTGTCGGAGCATTATACGGTGGCTTTGAGTTTTGGAAAAAATTTCAAGACATGTCTGCTCAGATTGAGGCCTATACAGCCCCTGACCTTTCTGGTTTTGATAAGAAAATTGCACTTGTAGAAAGTAATACGAAGGCACAAATGGAGATTGTTTTACAAAAGGTTGAAGGTTTAAAAAGTGAATTAGATATAGTTTTAGAAGAAATAAACCTAATATCACAGGTTAGTAGAGAACTTAAAGATGACCTTAAAACAGATCTACGTAACATGGAAAATGACGTACGTCACATAACCACCATCGTAAATGACGTGGAAGATAGACAAAAAGAGGACACTAGAGAGATACTTGATGAGATTAAACTGATAGAAGAAAACCTTGAATTAAATATTGACAAAGCCTTAAATAACCCTTTAAGTGGAATGAGTGCAACAAAATAAGGAGCTAACTATGTGTAATTGTAAAACAGATGCGGATTGTATATGTCGACTAAGATAGATATTAAAACAGTATTGCCCTATCTAGTATTGTTTGGAACAATAGCAATGACATGGGGCATGTGGTCAGAACGTCTAAACGCAGTAGAGGAAAAGGCTGATAGTGTTGCAAAAATGCAACAAGATATTGCTATTATAAAAGAAAGAATTCTTCAAATGGATGATAAAATTATGTGGATTGAAGAATTTTTAATTAAAACAGTCGATTTTTGATACCTAAAAAATTATTAAAATTAGTAAAAGAAGATGTAAGACTTTGGTCTAAACACTTTTTAGAAGTGCCAAACGTGCAATTAAATAATTTACCTGCCTGTCCCTATGCTAAAATGGCTTGGCTACAAAATAAAGTAAATGTACAGCTAAGAGATCCTGATAAGGGATATGTTTCATATCTGCATAAATTAATAAAAACAATAGATTATAATAAAATAGAGCTCTTAATTTATTGTGATCCTTTTTACAAAGAATATAGCATTAATAAATTTCAAAAAATTATAGATAAATTTAATAATAAATATAATCCTCAGGACCATTACTTTATGGGCTTTCACCCCTACAGTCCTCCTAATGATGATGATCATGAATTTTTAACAAATCCTAGTGGTGACAAATCAGAATTACCTGAGTCAAAAATAGAGTATTCAATGATGTTGATACAAAAGTTCTCGAAATTATATAAGGAATCTGATAGATTAAAACGTATGGGTTATTATAAAAAATGGCCTACAGACTACTATCATGAGGTAGTGTCGTCTAGACAAAAACAATATAAAAAGCTTTTTATGTAAGGAGGCTGACATGGTCGGAATGGCAAAAAAGAAAAACGCAAATAAAATGAGTATGATGCGTGGTGGCGGTATGATGCAGAAAATGCGTGGTGGCGGCATGGCAAAAAAGAAGCAAGTGAAGAAAAAGAAAAAAACAAAAAAGAAAAAGTAAAAAATGACCACATCAGGAACAACAACATTTAATTTAGAAATAGATAAGGTCATACAAAGAGCTTATCGAAGAGCAGGAAAATCATTACGCACAGGATATGATTTAGAAGCAGCTCGTGATAATTTAAATTTGTTGTTTTCTGAGTGGGCTAACAGAGGATATAGTTTATGGAAGGTGCAAAATCATACACAAAATTTAACTGCATCTACAAATCAATATACAGCACCATCTAACGCTGATGATATTTTAGAAATGGTTTTTAGACAAACAACAGGTGGTAATCAAACAGATACAACAATGACAAAAATTTCTAGATCTGAATATCAAAATATTCCCAATAAAGAATCTACGGGAACTCCCACACAGTTTTATGTACAAAGAAATTTATCTAATGTGACAATTACAACTTACTTAACACCTGACACAACAGATACACAAATTAATTATTGGTATGTTCAAAGAATAGAGGATGTTGGTAAATACACTAACACACCTGATGCACCTTTTAGATTTTTACCATGCATGGTATCAGGTTTAGCATATTACTTATCTCAAGAAGTAAATCCCGCATTATCTGGTGAATTAGAAAGAAGGTATGAATCTGAATTAGCAAGAGCTATTACTGAAGATTCTCAATCTACCTCTGTAAATATTGTCCCCAAGAATTTTTATCCAGGTGTCTAATGGCTTATGCAGTAGGTAAATATTCAGAGGCCATATGTGATAGGTGTGGTTTTGAAGTAAAATATTTAGAATTAAAAGAGGAATGGAATGGTCTTTTAGTTTGTCAAGAATGTTACGAGCCAAAACATCCACAATTAGAACCTGCTTATTCAAGTGCTGATGCTGAAGCATTAGAGAATCCCAGACCTCAGGTTAGATTAGCTATGACAGTAACAGCAGGATCACCTAACGATACTTTTTTTAATAGTAACGGGATGTTACCCTCTACACCTAGTAGACCCTTGATAATGGGAACAAATTTGGGTACAGTGACGGTGGTGATATCATGAATTATTCTGAATTATTAGACAATGTAAGAAATTATACTGAAGTAACCTCTGATGTGTTAAGTAACTCAGTCATAAATGTTTTTATTACAAATATAGAAAATAAAATAGATAGAGCCATCGATGGAGATTATCAGCGTAGGTACGCTACTTCAACTTTCGAGGCAAATAATGCTTTTTTAGATGTCTCTGGACCTGAAGGTGGTTTTAGATTTGTAAGAGGTTTACAACTTGTAAAATCTGATGACACAAGAGTTTGGGTAGAACAAGTAGATACGACTTTTATTGATGAATACGCAGTAGAAAGATCAACTACAGATACAAATTTTACAGGAGAGCCTAAATATTGGGCTAATTGGGATGCTACGACACTTATTGTAGCTCCTACTCCTAATACAGCTTATACTGTTGAAATGTGGTATAATGAAACTCCTGAAAGATTAGGTAATGGATCAGGAACCACATCAACATCAACTTTCATATCAAGCAATGCTCCCGAGGTTTTATTATATGGAACATTGTCAGAAGCATATTCATACTTGAAAAACTTACAAGATATGCAATTATATGAAGCTAAGTTTACATCTGCACTTAAGCTATTCGCTGATGAGCAGATGGGAAGAAAACGCAGGGATGAGTATGTCGATGGTGTATTACGAATTCCTCTTGCATCAATGGACCCTAAGGGAGGTAGTTAAAAATGGCAATAAATCAAGCAGTCTGTGCTTCATTTAAACAACAGTTGCTTCAAGGAGACCATGACATTGATAATGATACTATCAATCTCGCTCTCTATACAAGCTCTGCAACTTTAAACGGAAACACAACAGCCTACTCTGCAACAAATGAGGTAGGTAATTCAGGAACATATGCAGCAGGTGGTGCAACTTTGACGGGTGCTACTGTTGGATTAACAGCAACAAGTGTAACAGCTTCAACAGCATTCGTTGACTTTGCTAACGCAAGTTTTACATCAGCAACAATTTCTGCACAAGCAGCCTTAATCTACAATAGATCATCAAGTGCTACTAATGCAGCTATTGCAGTTCTTGATTTTGGAAGTGTAAAGACATCAACAAACGGTACATTCACAGTCGCATTCCCAACAAACGATAAAGACAGTGCTATATTAAGATTATCTTAATATAAGGAGTCATTACCATGGCAGATGCTTGGAATGAGGGCACGTGGGGCCAAGGGTTTTGGGGACAACAAAGTTCGGTCACAGTATCTGTTACTGGGTTATCGACAACAACAGCTTTAGGAACAGAGTCAGTTGTTGCTGATAGTTTAGTTACATTAGATTCTCTTCAATCAACTTTTACTCTTGGCACAGCAATAGCTGAACAAGAGTCCATATTCTCTTTATCTGGTGTTACATCTCAATTCAATTTAGGCAGTGTAAGTGTTGAAGAAGGAGCAGGAGTTACTCTTGGCAGCTTAACAACATCATTTGCCACAGGCACTGAAACTGGATCAGGAACAGTCGATGCAGGTTGGGGAAGATCTACATGGGGATCTTTTACCTGGAACGAAAATATAGAATTTATTACTAACGTCACAGGTGTGACGATGTCCACTACACTAGGCACTACCACACAAGAGGTAGGAACTGGTGTTATAGTTTCTGTAACTGGACTTGAGATGACGGGTGCATTAGGCACTACATCACAAACAGGAACAGCATTAGAAACTCTTGATAGCTTATCTGTAGGAGTAGCCTTATCGGGAGCAACCGTATCTGGTGAAGGTAGTGCTGCTGTTATAGCACCATCTGATCAATTAGACTTTGCTATTGGAACTCCTGTCATAGATATCTTTACTCAGGTAGATCCTACAGCGGTTACCATGTCTACTACCTTAGGTAATCCTACTATTACGGCAGATTCTTTAGTTACCCTTGATAGTTTAACAACTAGCTTTGCTGCTGGGACAGCTTCTGCATCAGGTGGCACGGGTGTAATTGTAAGTGTAACAGGTCTATCAACTAGTTTTGCTACAGGAACAGAAACCGTTATTGCTGACTCTTTAGTCAATGTAACAGGACTTGACTTAACATTAGTTACAGGTAATCCTTTCTCTACACCATGGGCGAATGTCGTCACGGGTGCAAGTAATACATGGACAGAAGTAAACGCAGCTTAGAAGAATTTAAAGTTTCAGATAGTCTAGTTGATAGATTGTTAGAGACATTAGAAATTTTTAAAAAAAATAATTTAAAATCACATGATACAACCCTTACAAAAAAGGGATTTCAAACTCATAATATTTTTGAATTAAAAACCACGATAGAATTAAAAGATGAAATAATGAAAATTATAAAAAAAGACCTTAATTTATTTCACATTCATTTGATTGAATATGAGTATCAAGGACAACAAGCCCCTCATGATCATAAAAATTCTGAGGATTATTCTTTTATTTTGTATTTAAATGATTCAGATGGTAATACAGTATTTGAAGATTGGTGTGAAATTAAGCCAGAAAAAGGTAAGTTAGTCTTTTTTGACAGTGACATAACTCATTTTGGCAAACCAAGCATCAAAGGTAAAAAAATTGCAGTTGGCGCATTAAAAAAGCATTGATTGAATAACAAAAAAAGAAATATCATTGTAGGTCTTCATACCTTTTTCCACGATGGAAGTATCTTCACAATAGATACAGATACAAAAGAAACGAGATATTTAAAGTTTGAAAGAATTACAGGTGTAAAAGGTCAGTTTCATAATGATCTTACAAGTTGGGTAAAATATTTAAATCATTTAGGATATATGCCTGAGCAAGTTGACACTGTGTGGTTAGCTAATGGATCTAATATGTTAATTCATGGTGGAGTTCAGAATATGTATCCTGCTCAATATAAATTAGTAGATCATCATGTATGTCATCAATACAGTGGTAATAAATTAAATTCTTTCGTTTTTGACAATGTAGGTAGTCAATATGACTGTTTTACAATTTACAAAAGAAGGCAACAAAAATATAAATTAGATATACATAAACATCCATCACTTGGCAGATCATTAGAAGTAATGTGGATATATTGGTTTTTAAAGGGCAAACCCTCAGAAAATCAAGAAGAACAGTTTGCAGGACACACTATGGCTTTACATGGCTTTGGTAAAGATTATTCGCATTTAATTGGCCCACAAATAATAAATAGAACATACGAAGAGTTTTTAGAATTTAGAAAAAACTTTAAAGGTGAAGATGAATCTCAGATATGTAACAATTATATTACATCACTTCATTACTATTGGTATAAAAAAATAAAAAGACATTTTAAAAATTATTTTAGTAAAAAAGATTTTATTTCTTTTACAGGGGGTGTCGGGCACAACATAGTGTTAAACACTCTATTAAAAAAAGATTATCCTAATTTTACGCCAGTTCCTCATTGTGGAGATGAAGGGACATCAATAGGTGCATTGCTATGGGCTTTGAGAACAGGATGGCAAGTAAGAAATGCAAAACTAGATTTTAAGAATATGTATCAAAGGGATGAGAATTTTGGTTATGCCTCAAAAGAAACTATTAAGAAAGTGGCTAAATATCTTAAGCAAGGTAAAATTGTAATGTGGGGACAAGGTTGGGGAGAGATTGGTCCTAGAGCTTTAGGTTTTAGATCCATTCTTTTTGATCCTTGTGTTGAAAATGCAAAACAAGTTATTAATGACAGGATTAAAAAAAGAATTTGGTTTAGACCTTATGGAGCAAGTGTTCCAACCGAGTATTATAAAGATTACTTTGATCTTGATTTTGAAAGTCCCTGGATGTTATATCAGGCTAAGGTTAAAGACCCTGTTAAATTTAAAAATATAACCCATGTGGATGGTACTTGTAGAATTCAAACAGTAAGTATGGATCATAATCCACCTTATTTAAAACTTTTAAAAGCATTTGGTGAGCTATCTGGATATCCTGTGCTTATAAATACATCTATGAATCTACCTGGAAAACCTATTGTAGGAACAAAAAAACAAGCTAAAATAATGTTTGACAATTCCCAAGCTGATGTATTAGTTATGGGAGATGAGATATATACAAAATAGTTGTGTTATTTATGAAAAAAGATATATTTTAGTGAGGTAAAAACATGTCAAGTACATATTCAGATAGACTCAAATTAGAACTTATGGCAACTGGCGCTAACGCCAATACATGGGGAACTAACACCAATAACAACCTTAATGTTTTAGATGCCTTTGCGGGAGGATATTTATCTAAATCTGTGGCGGGTTCTGCTGATGTTACATTGACCACTGCTAACGCAGATCCAGCGGCTGAAGCATCAAATAAAGTTGTAGAATTTACAGGAGCCCTAACTGGAGATATTAAGGTATTTGTTCCCGCTGTAGAAAATAATTACATATTCTTTAACAACACTACAGGTTCTCAAACTCTTTCAATAGCACCAACTGGTCACTCAGGTAACGCTGTTGCAATTACTCAAGGTGCACATACAATTATGTATGTTACGAATAACAATAAAGTTGTTGACCTTTTCGCAGGATCTTTAGGAACTGTGGGTATAAAAGGTGTCACTACTTTTAATGACAATGTTCAAGTTGCCGATGGTAAAAAAATTACAACAGAAAATATTACACTAAATTCAAATGGAGTTGTGGCAGCCACTTCTTACACAGGTAGTGGTGCACAATTAACAGATGTTGATCCTTTCCCTGCAACTACATCCATGATTTTTAATCAAGCTTCTGCTCCAACAGGTTGGACAAAACAAACTGCAACTGGATTAGCTGATGCTGCTATGGCAGTTGTTACAGGTTCAGGCGGAGGCACTGGTGGTGCTGATACTTTCTTTACAACTTTTGCTACAAGCAGAAACACTGATCTAACATCAGCAACTGTTTCAGTATCAGGAACTGTTGGGGGACACACTCTTTCAACACCAGAGATTGCTTCACACAATCACCCAAGACCAGGTCTACCAACAGGTAACTTTGGTAATGCTACCTCGCCAAATAACTCTCAGCCTACTAGTTCACACCCCTCATTAGGTGTTTCGGAACAGGCGACACCAGGTCAAAATCGTATTCAAGCAAATCCTCAATCACCTTTTAACTTAGGAAATGCAGGTGGTGGTGGATCTCACTCACACCCATTTAGCGTTTCAAGTTCATCTTTAGGTGGTACGATTTCAATGCCTAACATGAACGTAAAATACGCAAACGTGATTATCGCTAATAAAGATTAATGCCAATATTTGACCCGGATGGTACTTGTCCACTTCTGAAAAAGAAGTGCATAAAACACAAGTGTGTTTGGTATAATATGCTTCAGGGTGCTCATCCTCAAACAGGACTGCCTGTTCAAGAATGGGGGTGTTCTATCGCATGGATGCCTTTGTTAATGGTCGAAAATGCTAAACATATTCAAGGCACTCAAGCAGCTACTGAATCCTTTAGAAATGAAATGGTGAAGTCCAATAAAGCTATGGAGAACATATTTCAAAGTAGTGATTCAGCTAAAAACTTAATGTTAAATGCTACCACTATATTTGAATTAATAGGTAACCATCAAAGAGCAGTCAAAGAAAACATCCCAGAATTAGAAGAGGAAAATATTAGACAACTAAGTAATAATAAGATAAAAGTTAAGAAAGGTAAAAAAAAGGTAAGCAAAAAAAATGGCAACAACAGTAAATAACACAACAATCAATGCTAGATTGACAATTCTATTTGATGCAAATGTAAACCCTGATTCAGCCAATGATGGCCCAAAAACAGGGACAGGTAACACAGAATCAGATGTTTATATAGACAATCAAGTTTATCTTAACATTAGATCACATACTGAAGTACCTGAAGAAATTCACGCACTTCAATGGAATGCTTCCACAAACACAGGTGAATTAGAATATACTGACAATAGAGAGAATGAAGCAGTGTCGTCTTTACCAAATTGGGCATCTAATGTTGTTATTAGATGTGAAGCACAAGATAAATGGGAAGAAGCAAAACAAGCAAACATAGCACAACAACATGCAGACAATGCCTCTGACGCAAATTTTGTTGCAAATGAAGATACAGCAAACACAGCAGCAAACACAGCAAGAACTACTTACCTTTCTGATAACAGCATAACTTTTTAGTGAAAGAGCATATCTTAGAATTAAAAAAATTCATTCCTAATGAATTTTGTAAAAAAGTAATTTCTTATTTTGATGAAGATTTAGAAGTTGCCACTATTGTAGGGGCACTTGAAAATAGAGATATAAGAAATTGTGAAATAAAAAATATGTTAGAACCAAAAACCTTTGGTCAAAATATTACTACTAAATATATTCAATCAAAAATATTTCAGGCAGCAGAACTTTATCGATCACAGATCCATAAACATTTTGATCCTATGAAAATTAGTCAATGTGATTTACTAAAATACGAAGCTAATAAATATAAAGTAGGTTATGACTTCCATGTCGACATGGGCTTTGGAGCAGAGCCTAGACAATTATCTATTTCTATATGTTTAAATAATGATTTTGAAGGTGGAGAATTTGTTTTTGATTTACCTGACGGAAAAATTCAATATCCTCAAAATGTTGGGGACTTAATAGCTTTCCCTTCAAATTTCTTATTTCCACATCAAGTTAAAAAAGTTACAAAGGGAACAAGATATGCAATTGTATCTTGGGTTTATTAGTGAAAGAACCAATTTTTATAAAAGAGTTTTTACCTACTGATATACTAAATGTTACATACAGTTATTGTATATTAAAATATTCTGCACAAAAAAAATTTGAAATAGATAGCCAATCTTCAAGTCTTATTGGAGAGTACGGAGATCCATTAATGGAAACTATTTTAGATATGAGCACCTCTGTAATTGAAGCAAATACTGGTAAAAAATTATGGCCAACATACTCTTATTTAAGAATTTATGATAAAGGCTCTGATTTAAAAATACACACTGATAGACCCTCTTGTGAGTATACAGTGGCTTTATGTTTAGGTTGCTTACCAAACGATAAACCTTATGAGATCTTTGTGGGAGAGGCAGATGAAAGCTCTGATTACAAGTATTATGATAGTGAAGATAATAAATTTAAAAGATATAGAATAGATGGTAAATATCCAATGCTACCAAATAATGCTTTATTATTTCAAGGACAAAACAAAATTCATTGGCGGGAGTATTGTGAGCACGATCATTTTATAACAGTTTTTTTACATTATGTTGATCAAGCAGGAGAATATGCAAATGAAAAATTTGATAAGAGACCTAATTTAGGAGAACCTGCATCAACAAAAAAATGAAACCCATAGTATTTGAGAGTTTTTTACCAGAACAAATAGTTTCTGTTCTTTACAATTATATGATTCTTAAGGGAGCTAATCACAGAGATTGGACTAATGATCCAGGATCAACTAAGTCTTTAATTGGCTATTATGGAGATACTCTAATGGAAACAATTCTTGATATGTCTACTTCAGTCGTAGCACAAGCTTTAAATAAAAAACTCTGGCCCTCATACTCTTACGTTAGAGTATATGACAAAGACTCCTATCTTCCTGTGCATATCGATAGGGAGGGTAGTGAGTTTGTTTTGTGTTTAGGGTTAGGTGGCAGTCCAAACGACAAGTCATACCCTATATACATAGGGGAGATAGATGAGTCACAAGATTATGTTTATTATGACACTAAAAATAAAGAAGTTCCTTTAAAAATTGAGAGCAAGTTTGAAATGGTACAAAACAATGCAATCTTATTTTCAGGTCAAGAAAAAGTGCATTGGAGAACAAAATGTCAGCATGATCATTTTATTTCATTATTTATGTTTTATGTTGATCAAGATGGTAAACACGCAGATCAAAAGTATGATGGCAGAACTAATTTAGGAGCACCCTCTGTAAAATAATATGCTTCAAAACAAAATAGTTTTTAAATCTTTGTTTAAAGGTTTTATAGCTGCACCTCAACCATCAGGTTTACATTTACCTGAACATTACAAAAAGTTAAAAAGTTTTTTAAATGATAGTGTAACTTCAATTACTGTTAAAAAATGTATACCTTTTTTAGATGCCTCAACCGTAGGGTATGTTATTCCATTTCCTGTAGATATTCGTTTTCGATATGACAAAGAACAAGAACAAGTTGTTTGGGAGCTCAGTGACGTTATAAGTTCTACACCTATGAGCCATAATATAAAACCCTCAGCTCATCCGAATTTTCAGATACCGAATGAATTAAGACAACCCTATAGAACAGTTGAAGCTGTATTTAAATGGATGAATTTATGGAAAGTCATAACTCCACCTGGTTATAGTTGTATTTTTACTCAACCTTTTAATAGAGTTAATAATTTTAAAATTATTGATGGTATTGTCGATACAGACACTTTTGATGCAGAAATTAATTTTCCCTTTTATTGGACTGGACCTATTGATAAACCTTACGATTTAAAGCAAGGCACACCTATGGCTATGGTCATTCCCTTTAAAAGAGAAAGATGGAAGATGCAGCTTGAATTAGAAAAATTTGATCCTGTAAAGCAAGACTTGAAAGTTTTAAAAAGAATGTCAAAAATATTTGATAACTATAAAACAAAATATTGGAGTAAAAAGGAGTACAGATGATTGATACAAAAGAATTAAGAAATAAAAACTTTAAAATATTTTTAGGTATGCCTATGTATGGCGGAATGCTTTCTGAATCTACAATGCATGGGCTTTTAGAATTACAATCATGGAGCATGGCTCATAATATAGGTTTAAGAATACAAACTATGGGTAATGAAAGTTTAATAACTAGAGCTAGAAATACTATTGTGTCAATGATGATGGATCAAACAGATTATGTTGCTTCTCATCTTTTATTTATTGACGCTGACATTGGCTTTACTACTCAAAATATTGAAAGATTGTTATGTATTGATAAAGACATTGCTTGTGGCATATATCCAAGAAAACATCTATATTTAGATAAAATGAAACAAATACTAGAGGAAAGTCCAAACGCTTCCGATGATGAGTTAGAAGCAAAAGCATTAGGATATAATGTTAATTTTGACAACCCTGATCATTTAACAGGAGAGAGCGGTTTTTTTAGAGTCAATGAAGCAGCGACAGGTATGATGTTAGTTAAAAGAAATGTGTTTTCAACTATGTTTAAAAAGTTTCCTGACAGAAAATATGAGTCAGATCAAATTGTTAACGGTAAAAATTATAGGTCAGATAGCTGTTATGATTTGTTTGCTGTTGGACCATATAAAACAAAAATGAAAAATGGTAGCACACAAATAAGGTACTTGTCAGAAGATTACTATTTTTCTAGACTTTGGACAGAGCAATGCAATGGGGAAATATGGGCAGATCTTGCCATGCCTTTGACTCATTATGGTAATAGAGCTTTTAAAGGACACGTTGGAACTTTAGTTGCACCAAGAAAATGATAGAAGAAATAACATATAAAGAATCCTGTTACATAAACTATTTTAAAGGAGATAGTTCTGTCATACAAAATCATATTGATCACATATTAACTTTTGATAAAGGTAGAGTGCGAAGTAATGTAGGAGGATTTCAAAGCAATAATATTACTTTTGGATTTGAGGAACTTATAAAGTTTTCATTAGAAAGCTTAGCTTCAATAAATGTTAATTGTCAATTAGCCTCTTTCTGGCTAAATATTAATAATGGCCACAATTTTAATTGTCCTCATATACACGATATAGAGGCAGGTCATTGGTCTGCCGTATATTATCATAAGATATGTTGCTCAAAATCAACAATTAATTTTCATCATTTAGTACCCACAATAATTACAAATGAGTATCATATATTTCCACAAGAAAAAATGATGATATTTTTTAAAGGAAATATGCCTCATTCTGTTAGTCCATGTAATGAAGAAAATCACGAAAGAATTACACTCGCTTTTAATTTCACAAAAATATAGTATATTGGCACAATGCCCTTAGTTAATTTTAGACCAGCCCCAGGCATCAATAAAGAGGTAACCGACTACACAGGCGAAGGCAAGTGGACAGACGGTGATAATGTACGCTTTTTTCAAGGATTGCCACAGAAAATCAAAGGATGGGAGAAGTTTATCTCAACCACTTTGGTAGGTGTGGCTCGTGATATGCACGCTTGGGTAGCTTTAGATGGCACTCGATATAATGCAGTAGGCACTGATAGAAAGTTATATGTTGTTGAAGAAGGCGAGGCTTACGACATAACTCCAATTAGAGAAACACAAGCTCTAACAAATCCTTTTACCACCAATGCAACTACATCCGTTGTTGTAACTGATACGGCTCACGGTGCACAAAAGGGAGACTTTGTAACCTTTGATTCTTTTTCAGCCATTGATGGTCTTGACATGAACAAAGAGTTTGAGATTACATCGGTAGCAAATAATAATGCTTACGTTGTTACCACAACTGCTGCTGCTTCAGGTTCTACATCTGGAGGTGGTGGCTCAGGTAATGCAAAATATCAAATCAGTATTGGTCCTGAGTTTTCTGTTCCTGCTTTTGGTTGGGGCACTGACGGTTGGGGTGCAGGTACATGGGGCACTCCCTCATCAGTTTCTAATGTCACCTTAGAAGCAAGACAGTGGTCGTTAGATAACTTTGGTGAAGATTTAATAGCAACAGTTTTAAATGGTGGAGCTTTTCAATGGGATACTTCAGCAGGAGTGTCTACAAGAGCAGCAGCTATTTCAGGTGCTCCCACAGCATCTAGATTAAGTTTAGTATCAACACCTGATCGACACTTAGTTTTTATGGGAACAGAAAATACAATTGGCACTCCAGGTTCACAGGATGACTTGCTAATAAGATTTTCTGATCAAGAAAATATTACTGAGTATCAACCCACCGCAGAAAACACTGCGGGTTCTTTGCGTATTGCTGACGGATCACGCATCGTAGCAGCAGAAAGATCAAGAGGTCAAATACTTGTTTGGACTGATACATCCTTACACTCTATGCAATTTATTGGCCCTCCTTTTACATTTGGTTTACGTCAATTAGGTCAAAACTGCGGCATTATCGGATCTCACGCAGGTGTAGATATAAATGGTGTTAGTTATTGGATGTCGCAAGATTCTTTCTTCTTATTTGATGGTACTGTAAAAAAATTACCATGCACGGTAGAACAATTTGTTTTTGATAATATTAATCAAACAGGATCGGAAAATGCTTTCGCAGGTCATAATGGTGAGTTTAATGAAATAATGTGGTTCTATAATAGAACAGGTTCTAATCAAATTAATGCCATTGTTGCTTATAATTATTTAGAGGGCACATGGTGGACAGGAACTTTAGATAGAACAACATGGATAGATAGAGAAGTATATGATAATCCAGTTGCGACTGATTATTTACCAACAACCACGGCAAATAATGAAACTATTTCTGGTTTAACAGATGGTGCGACACAATTATTTTTACATGAGACAGGTAATAACGCTGATGGTGCTGCTATGACTGCTTTTGTAAAATCAGGATCAGTAGAAATAGGAGAGGGTAATGACATACTTTTTGTACAGAAATTAATTCCTGATATACAAAATCAAGAGGGCACACTTAATATGAAATTAGAATTTAAGTATTATCCAAACAATAGCACGAGCACCACTAAAACCGCTACATTTACTGATTCAACAGAATTTGTAAGTTTACGAGGAAGAGGTAGAGAGTTTACAGTTAATGTGGTTTCAAACACAGCAGGAACTGCATGGAGACTTGGCACACAAAGATTTGACATACAGCCTGATGGCAGAAGATAATTGATAAAATTTAACAAAGAATTAAATCTAGATATTACTAAAGTAAATCATCAAGAGGGAGTAGTTGATCATTTAGATGTTTTAGATTTTAATCGTTTCTTCTTATTATTAGATAGAAACGAAGAAAACTTTTTTCAGAAAACAGAACACGCTTGTAAACTAACAAACTTTCAAGTTACACAAGAAGGTCAACAATTTGAGTCAGCAGTAAAAAAAATTTTTAATTATAAAGAGGAAAAGATGGACACTTATGTATTTTCTTCTTTTTGTAAAAAAGGCATTACTCTTAATCACCATGATCATATGACAGTATTTTTAATGCCTACGTATGGCGATGTGGTTTACAGTGTCTATACTGAGAAAGAGCAACATTATTTTTTATTGAAAAAAGGTGACTTATTAGTAATACCAAGAGATGTAGTGCATTCAGCAATACCACTTAACCCTAGAATTGTAGTAAGTGTTGGTGTATATAATTAAATATGGCAAAATTAACTATTACTAGATTTCCGGATCCAAGAGATGATTATCAGAGGGAACAACAAGCTGAATTAATAAGACAATTAGAAGAGCTTGTACAACAATTAAACACTCAGTACACACAAGATACACAAGAGGAAGCTACAAGAAGAACATGGTTTTTAAATTAAATGGCAGACGTATTTAAAAGATTTATAGCAAACTTAACTACTACTGATTTGACTACAGTTTTTACTGTGCCAACTGCTAATGTAGCTGCAACTCCGCCAACACCCGTTTCGACATTTATTGTAAAGACCATTAACACACATAATTATGATGGTTCAAGTGCAGTAACTGTAAACATTGATCACAATGACGGAAGCAATGATCTACAAATTTTTCAAGTAGATGTATCAGCTTCAGACACAAACACTATTTCAACATCTATGGTTTATCAAGAAGGCGATGCCATGAAATTACAAGCAAATGCAGCCTCAAGGGCTATGGTTGAAATATCAGTATTAGAGGTAAAACAACAACAATAATGTATCTGATAACAAATGTCCCACAGGACATGTCTAATAAATTAGACGAAGTAATAAATAGAAAACATACCGAAAGAGCCAATAAAGATTTAGCAGGTAATATACAAAAAGAGTTTATGATTCCTGATGGTAAACCTATTGTCTGGCCATTAATTGATCAATGCATAAAAGCACATTTTGAAAAGTACCCAGTTTATTATGCACGAATAAGTGGTATGCAAAAGAAAAAAGAATTTAGGTTAGAATTACATAGTTTATGGGTGAATTATCAAAGTAAACATGAGTTTAATCCTGTGCATATCCATGATGGTTTGTTTAGTTTTGTTATTTGGCACAAAGTTCCTTATCACATGAAAGATGAAAAAGCTCGTTTTCCACATATGAAAGAGGGTGAGATTAGAGCAGGGCATTTTGTTTTCTTAATGAACAACGATATGGGTAACATTACATCTCATGCCATACCTGCTGATAAAGAATGGGAGGGCAAAATGGCTTTGTTTCCTGCCTCTTTAAATCATCAAGTTTATCCTTTTTATACATCAGATGATTATAGAATATCTATTTCTGGTAATGTAGGTTTTGCTTCGTGAAATACTATATTTTTGGAATACAAAACACACATACAAAATTAGCAAGACAATATATTGATGTAAATTTTTTTGCAACAAACGGTAATGTAAATGATTTTGGACACTGGTCATGGATGCATAATGGTGATTCTGAACAAGCGACAGCACATTTATTTCAGAATACCCCTTTAATTTTTACTTATAAGCCACCTCATAAATGGATGAACAGTATTATTAGTAACGATGAAGAATTTATAAATAAATATTCTTTGACATTATTTCCTGATTATCATGATCCAAGACTTTTAATGGAGACAAAAAATGAGTTATGGAGTTTACCCAGGGCAATAGAGCTGTGGTGTGAGTTTCATATTAATTGGATAAGATATTTACATCGGTCTAATTATGTAATTTTAAATCATGATAAAATGGCAGAACAACCCTATATTATTGACTTTTTGTCTAAGGTTAATCTTAGGCTAGAATTAGAAAAAAAGATGCCAAATTGGACACTAATAAAAGACGAGAACGCTACCGAAAAGAATTTTCTAAGTGATTTACAACACAAATATATTAGTAAAAAAGTGCCTCATGAAATTATTGATTTCTTTGAAAAGTAAGGATAAAACTAACATATGGCTAAAATTGTAGATGAACCTAAAATCCTACGTTACGATATGATTGAAGGGAAAAAAGTACCTGTTTATAGTGCAAAAGTAGAAACAACAATTACTAATACTAGAACAGGTCAAGAGTATGATTCTCACGAGGCATGTCAGGCAGACATTGACAATCCAGATACCGAGACAACAGAATCAGATATAAGAAGAGATGTACATGTGACAGCACCCAATGTATTTGCGGGAGCTCACGTACCATCTGAATAAAAAAGAAAGAGAGATATTATGGCTAAATTTTGGTTTGAGATACCAGGATATTTTAATTACATGGAAACTTATGACATGATTGCTCATAAATTACCTGAGGGCAGTCGTTTTGTAGAATTAGGATGTTTACTTGGTAAAAGCACTAACTTTCTTGCATCACGGCTCAAGGAATTAAACAAAAAATTTGAATTTCACGTTGTAGATACTTTTGAAGGAACAGCAGGTGAACACGATCATTTAACTGACTTCTATTATCAGTTTGAAGAAAATTGTAAAGATTACATCAATGAGGGATGGATTACAAAAGTTCATAAAATGAAAACAAATGATGCAGTAAAATTATTTGAAGATAAATATTTTGATGCAATTATGATAGACGCTGATCATAAATATGAGCCTGTAATTGATGATGTTACTAATTGGCTTCCAAAATTAAAAGATAATGGCACATTGTTTGGTGATGATTATTATTTAGAATCCGTTGCTGAGGGGTGTAAGAAAGGTCTTAATGATTATTATAAAAAACCAGTACATTTAGCAGTAATGCATGGTAGAGAATCAACCTGGTATCATGACAAATCAGATGATCCAAATAGATGGCTTAAAAAGATACCTTAGGTTTCTTTTTACCCTTTCTTAAAATTTCTTTAGATAATTGCCAAGATGAAGGTATTACTGTTATTCTTGATGCAAACTCTCCTGTTTCATCACCAAAAATAACTATTTTTTCTTTATCTTCATGTAATAAATATCCCACACTTGTACATTTTGCTAATACTGCCTTTTTTGATATTTCTTTCCACTCAAACCAACCTGCTCCAAAAGCATCAAAGGCATCTACCCATTTAATAAGAACTATATCAAGTTCCTCTATTTTAAAATTTAGTTTCATATTATTGACTTATTGCATATTACACCTTTTTCTCGTATAAATATAGGTAGTATAAATGGGCGATTTTTATGGCATTTGAATTTAGAGATATATTACCAGCAGTAGGAGCAGTTATTGGCTTTGGTTTTGGCGGACCGGGCGGTGCGGCTCTTGGCTCAGGCATAGGATCATTGGCTCGAGGAGATGAGGCTGATGAGGCACTAAGAAATGCAGCACTTGGTTATGTTGGTGGTAAAGGCACACAGTTCTTAGGAAGTAAAGTACCTGGATTCGATAAATTTTTAAGTGGAATCCCTGTAGCAGGAGATTTTGTAAAAGGCGGAATGGATAAAGATATTTTTAGTACTGCCTTTACAAAAGGTAAAGAATTTTTAGGCATGGATCAGGCTTCTCGAGTAGAAAAAACTATATTAAAAAATCAAAAACTTTTAGACAAAATAGATGCCGTAGAAGGTGTTGATGAAAATCTAAAAAATGCGTTAAAAAAAAATGTTATTGATAACGTAAATATGGGCGCTAGTGCTGAAGATAATTTATTAAGTTTAAGAAATATATTAGGAATTAGCACCTTTACAAAAATTTTTGGTGATATATTAGCGAAGGATGAAGGGGGTCCTTCCTATGAAGATTTTATGGTTACAACTGATACATCATTAAGAGGGTTTGATAAACCAACTGATATTAAAAATGTAAGAAATTTTGCCGATGGAGGTATTGTATCATTGGCTGAGGGTGGCTTTCCAAGAAAAAATGGAAAGATAGAAGGTCCAGGCACAGAAACTTCTGATGATATACCTGCCATGTTATCTGACGGTGAGTTTGTAATAAATGCAAAAACAGTAAGAGGTTTAGGTGAGTCTATGGGTGCAAAAGATGATACAGATGCAAGAGAAAGAGGATCCAGTTTTTTATATTCTTTGCAAGATAAATACGGGGGGACAGCATAATGGCAACACCAACACAAGTCGGTATGACACTTCCTCCAGAGTACATACAACAAAGAACTCAAGAATTACTTAATACTTATTTTGGTGTTGGACAAGAAGGTGATCCTAATTTTGTTCAAGGGTTAATAACACAACCAAGAACTGTTCCTGCACAAGAAGCAGTTGCACTCAGCCCAGTTCAACAACAATTAATTGATGCTGCAAATACTGCGGCAACCGCTATTACTCCACAAACATTGGGTATTGGATCTTTTCAACCTTTTCTTGATGCTGCCGCAGCGCAAACGATGGCAGGTCAAGAGCAATTAGCTCAAGCTACAGGAATTTTTGATCCTACTTCTAACACAGCAGGTGTCTCAGCTTTTATGAGTCCTTATCAACAAAATGTTACTCAAGAAGCATTAAAAGAAATAGACCGCCAAGCAAACATTGCAAGAAATCAAGCTGCCGCCTCTGCTATCGGTGCAGGTGCTTTTGGTGGTGGTCGAGAGGGTGTACAAAGAGCAGAATTAGAAAGAAACATACAAGATATTAAATCAAAAAGAATTGCAGAAGATGCACAGACAAACTATTTACAAGCTTTAGCTACCGCTCAGGCTGCACAAGAAGGTCAACGTCAAAGACAATTATATGCGGGATCACAAATGGGAGCGATGGGCCAAAGGACTGCCGCTTTAGGTTTGACAGGACAACAAGCTGCCAAAAGTGATATTGGATTGTTAAGTGGCATTGGCGCAGTTGATGTAACTCAACGCCAAGCTGAAGCTGAGGCAATGAGGCAAAACATTCTTGCAGCTCAGGAAGAGCCCTTTTCAAGATTAACATTTGGTGCAAATTTATTAGCAGGTGTGCCACAATCAACAACAACATTAACTCAGGCTCAAGCTCCTAATCCTTATTTAACTGCTTTACAAACTGGCATCTTGGGACTTGGCGTTTTAAGCGGTCAGGGTGGTAATTTAGGCAGTTTTTTAACAGGATAAGGATGTAATGGCAGAAGAAAATAAATTAGATGTTTTTAAAAGATCTTTGTTTCAGGGATTAGGACCCGAAGATTACAGTAAAGCAGTAGATTATGTCAAACAGTTTCAAGGCATTGAACCCTTAACTGTCAATAGAGGTGTGACCACAGAAGATGTATTAAGAGCAACATCACCCTTAGGCCAACCAGTTGGACCTGATTTAACTTCTTCAGTTGTTAAATTTAATGAGTTTTTAGGTAATATTTTAGGTGCAAAAGCACAAAGAATTGAATCTGAAAAAGAAAAAATAGAAGAGCAAGATGCAGCAGCAAGAGCTATCGTAGACGAACAATTAGCAAAAGAAGTAGATGAAGCTGATAATTATCAAGTTGTCGATGGTAGATTAGTTGATTTAAGGCTTATCGGATCAGATGATAATCCTCAAGGTATTGTTGTAAATGCAAAACCTGAGCAAGTTAATGTTAAAAGCATACCCTTAGAAATATTCGATCAGTTAGATGACGATGAGAAGGATAGAGTTTTAGGTTTAGTAGATCCTGATCCACAAATTAAAGGTGTGCCAATGTCATACTTTAAAACCTTAACTGTAGATAAACAAAATCAACTTTTAGGTCTAGGCGCAGGCGAAATATTCCAAGAATCATTTACTGCGGAAGGAAATAAATTAGGAATTATTTATCTTGACAAAAATGGTAACGTAAAAACAAAAATCATACCGGAAGCTGTATTAGGAGATAGTGATAGTAAATCAGATAAACTTACAATTCTTGATGAAATTACAGAATTAGAACTTAAAAAAGCTGATCCAAATCAAGAGTTTACTAATGAAGATCAAATAAGATTAGATGTGCTTAGAGAATCACAGAAAAAAGTTAAACCTTTTGAAAGCCAAGAAGAAAAACTTTGGGCAGAAACATCCAGTAACTTAATTTTAGCCACACCACAGAAACAGGATAAATTATATAAAGTAAATCAAGTGTCCCAAAAACTAGCTGATGAAGAAATAAATACTAATATCTTGACACCAAAAGTGACAGTCCTGCAAGAAATTCTAGAACCTTTTGGTATAAATTTAAAACCAATATTAGATATGGCTAATATTAATATTTTAAATGAGGCAAGTGATTCAGCACTCATAGATGCATTAAGCATACAATTTGGTATTGATGCATCTGAGGGGTTAGCAGGACAAATATCTAATAGAGAATTAGAAGCTTTATTTAATACAACTATAAGATTAAGTGCTCCTGGAGAGTTTAATAGGAAATTTGCAGAAGGTTTGACTTATCTTTTACAAAAGGATCTGGCAGCATCACAACTTGCAGCCGATCAAAACGTAAATTCTATTAAGGAATGGTCTAATGCAATGCAACAATGGATGAAGGATAATCCACCGCCAGAAATGTTTAGTGATGTTTATAATTATAATTACTTAGAGGATTTAAACTTAGATTTAAATTTAAGACCTTTAGTAGATGAGGATAGTTAATGGTCACAGCAATTGATAGAGCAAAAGATGAGTTTAATCTTGAAGAACCCATTGAGGTTACAAGTCCCGAAGATAGATTAGCCTCTTTACGAATAGATGAAAAAGTAGATCCTGATAGACCAGAAATTGATTATTCTAAGGAAGAATTTACAGTAGAGAATCAAAGATTTTATTTACCTAAAGATAAAGAACTGCGTGGCAAAATATTAGATGCTCGAGATGACATTGATCAAATAATAATTGAGATGCAAAAATTAAATAAACAACCAGGCGATATTAATTTTATGGTAAACCAATATCTTAAAGATGTTGGATTGACTAGAGCACAAGTATCAGGAAAATTTCCCGAGCCTGAAACTGATTTTTTTATGGCCTTAACTCAAGGTGCTAATAATAGAGTATTAGATATCTTAAATACGATAGTTGATGTAGCATATGTTACCTCTCCTGCAATAATACAAGACCAATTTATTAAAAATCAAAAACAAGAATTACCTGATTTTGATTTTGAACCTGGAAATGAAAAAATAAAAAAAGGTCTTTATGATGTTTTTGTTTTTTTAAATCAAATCGATCCTTCTTTTACGCCAGATACTTTTGCAGAAAGAGTTGCTGATAATATGGGATCATTCATGGTAGATTCCATTCCGGTTACTGCTGGACTTACAAAAGTTACATCAGCTAACAAATTACAAGTTACAGATCCTGAAGTTCTTAAAGGTGTGTATGCTAATGCTAAAAATAATATGAAGATGATGTACAACACTATAATTGATATTTATGATACTGCTAAAAAAGAAGGTCGCTTAGGTAGATTAGTAGCAGACGATATTTTAGCAGCCATGGGTTTTTCAGGAGGTATGGATGTTAGTAAAAAATTAACTGAAGAGGGCGCAGACGAGGGTTTTTCATTATTAGGCACGCCTTTTAAATTGGCAACTGAAACATTATTACCTTTTGTAGGTGCAGGTGGTTTCCAAAAAATAGGTAGTCTTGTATATGATGTTCCTGTAGCTACTTTCAATTCAACAAAAAATTTTTTTAACAAATGGTCTGAATTTAACCAAGCAAATCCTGACACTAATCCTGCAAATAATTTAATAAAAATGTTTAATGAAAGAAATAGTGAAACTAAGGCGCAGAAGATAGCTGAAGAAATTAGCACAAACATAAATCCTAGTGAAAGAGCTGCAAGAGAAGAATCGTTAGACTTGGAAAACCGTATAAATAATGTGGTAGTTCAAACAATAAAGAAAGATATAAATGGAAATGAATATATTGAGCAAGAAATTAAAAATTTAAGAGAAGTAGACGGTCCAAGTTTAGATTTTTCCCTAGCACAAGCTACTGAAAATCCTAGTTTAATTGAAACACAACGATCGATTGAGTCAAATTTAGTAGATGGTGGTTTTAAAATTACTACACCTGGTCGTACCAATCAAAAAAATAAAGTTGCTCAAACAGTAAAAGAAAAATCATTATCCAATTATCAAATTGTTGATGAAGCGTTAGAAAGAGAATTTCCTAATACACAATTTATATATACGACAGCAAAAAATGCAGATGGCAAAACAGTTGTTGTGGCAACGGAACAAAAAATAGGAAACTTCGGCTCTTATTTTAATACTAATAATCGTGTTGGAGGAGTTGTAGATCAACAAATTGACGATGAGTTACAGACACAAACTAATATATTAACTCCTGGTGCCACAATAAAAGTAGCAGAGAAAGACCTTACAGTGGTAGGCACAGATTTAAGAAACAAATATTTAAATTTAAAAGAAAAAACAAGACAAACCTACGATGACGATTTAATAAGATTAGTTGATGATAGTTTCGGAGATAGAAATTTTGACATTACAGATTTTAAAGACACTGTCATTACTAAAGTAAAACCTGACTTTGGCACAAGAACACAAGATATACCTGATCAATTTTATGCAATAAGAGATTTAGGTAATGATTTCGCACCCATTATTGATACTGCAAATAAGGCTCTTACAAAAGCATATGAAGATTATTTATCTTCACCAACTACAACAAATTACAAAACATATATGGAAAAAGTAAAATCCATTGAAAAAAATTTAGAAAATCAAATCACTAATTTAAATAAAAATTTACAATCTAAATTAGACGCAGGTGATATTGCAATTGCTCCAACTTATAACATGGGTGAAATAACCTTTACCTATCCAGGAACAATTAAGTTTGACAATCAAGGTAAAGTAATTGCAGGTATAGATGATATTGGAAAAACATATATGGGTAGAGATCTTAAGGCTGGAGAACCTATTGGCATTGGTGTTGCAGGTGATCAAGTAACAGTCGATATAAAAGATCCCACTTTAGATATACCCATTAAACAGTTGATCAAATTTAAAGAGGGCTTGTTAAGAGATTTAAATATAGCTATGCAAAAACCTAATGAAAATTCTGAATTAATAAAAAAACTTTCAATCATGGTTAAAGAGGTTGATGGAGTTGTAGATGATAATTTAGCAGGTATTCAAGCTTATGACGATTGGTTAAAAGCTAAACAAAAAAATTACATTGATATATTTGAAAAAGGTCAAGTAAATAAAATATTAACACAAACTGGAACAGGTGAATATGCAATACAAGATGAACTTGTAGGTAAGGCTTTTTTAACTGATAAAAAATCAATTGATGAATTTTTTAATACATTTGGTGATGATGTAGAGGCTGTGAAGGGAATAGAGTCTGCTTTTTATGACATGTTATTTAGCACTAAAGGTGGCGTATTGAATAAAGATGGTCTCATTGACATTAATAAATTAAAAAACTTCAGGGCAAACAATGCAGATATGATTGCGGCCTTAGATAGCTACATCCCTATACAAGATGCTTTGGATAGTCAAATTAAGTTAGGTGTTCACGCTGCAAATAGAATTAAAGTAATGAATGATCGTAAAAAGTTCGCAGACTATATTGAGTTAGATAATTTTGTGCAAAATAATGAGTTGAAAACAGGTCTTACTTACAAAAATTCGAAAGACATGGTAACTCAGGCACTAAAAGATCCTCAACAAATGAATGATATTGTTAAAGCTCTTTCTAATTCAGACAATGAGAATTTATTACCTGCTTTTAAAAATCAAATCTTTGATGCATTTTTGGAATCTGCAAAAGGTTATAAAGCAAAAACTACAATTGTAAAAGGTGGTCAACCAGAAGTTGGAGGCATGACTAAATTTTTAAACAAAAACGAAGAAGCTATAAGAGCTTTTTATGAAGCACAAGGAGATCCTGACGGATTTAATAGGCTGTTGGATATTACAAAAGCGTATTATAAATTAAATTTAACTGGTTATCCCCAAAAGATACCAAACGCTGTGCCTGATAAAATACAACAAATTTTTGGTACAGGTATTCCTCAGATTCTTTCTCGTGTATTTGCTGTTCAATCAGGAAGAACAAGCACAAGATTTATAAGTGCTGAACTTGGAATGCGTTTTATGGAAAAATTAAGCACAGCACAAAGAGAAAAAATTATTGCTGGTGCTCTTTATGATAAAAATAATGCGGAAGCTTTACTTAAAATGTTGGAAGGTAAATCATTAAATTTAGAGGAATTAAATATAGTCAAAGGCTTATTTGGAAGAGTTTATGGTTTAATTGGCTCCTCTGTGCAAGATGAGATAGAAGAACAACAAAAAGGAAGAGTTCCTTATGGATATGATGTCATTGAGGTGCCAGTGCCAGGTAAAGAAAAAACTACTGAAACGCAAACAAATCAAACTTTTAGTAACCTTAATATACCAAACGTGTCCCCTGCTTCTTCCTTATCAGGTATAAATATGGCAACTATGACTAATGCAACAACTCCAAATACATTAGCCAGAGGCCAAGCCGTTTTTGGTGCCACAGATCCTATTTTTGGTGGTATAAACTCTGTTGCTTAAAGAGTTCTCCTGACGTAATTAGGTAAAGTACCCTCTTCTAAATACCAAGCATATGCTGCTTTCCAATCTTTTTTATACTCTGCCTTTAAAAAATCTATTAGTTCTTCTTCTTTTTTTTCTTCACTTTTGAAAAAATTTAGAAAATGATCCATTGATCGTTTTGTTAAATTAAACATTTGTAACTCCTTAAATAATAAAAATTAGAGTTATAATTAAATTAACTAAATGATTTGAAAAGTCTAAAAAAGGCATATCAGTTATGCTAAACAATCCATTCTTTTAATTCTTCTCCCAATACTTCACTAGATATATTTATTTTTTTTCTTAATGATTTTAATATTTTATCATCGACAGTTTTAGGTGTCACCAAATCTATATAAGTAACTTTCTTTGTTTGACCAATACGATGTACTCTTTCTTCTGATTGCATCCGTATTTCTAAATCATAGGAATTAGAAAAATAAATAACAGTAGACGATATAGTGAGTGTTAAACCGTATCCTGCGGTGCGAGGATTGGCTATAATATATTGCAACTCGCTACTAGGATCTTGAAACTCAGTAACAATATCTTGCCTTTCTTGATCTTTCGTATCTCCATAAAAAGCTTTTATGGAATTAAACCCATATTTTTCTCTTATTGTTTTTAAAATTTTCTTAATATCATGTCTATAATTTGCCCAGATAACAACCTTCTGATCACCTGTTTCTTCTAGAACATCTAATAAGGCTTGGTATCTATTATTATCTATTAATGTGGCTTCACCATGTTCATTTAAAACAAAACCACAAACTATCTGATGTAATTTAGTTATTTGAGATAAAACAGTAGTAACATTTATTACGTCATCACCTATGATGGCCATAGCCTCTCGCTTCATGTCACTGTAAACTTTCTCTTGTTCTTTTGTTAATTCTACAATTCTTGGAGTATAAAGTTTATCTGGTAAATCTAGACAATCTTTTTTCAAAACTCTACTTGAAAAGGTTTCTAATTTTTTGTTTAACTCATCTAAATTTTTGTAATCAACAATTTCTTGAAAACTATGTGAGGATGTGTTTCTTTGTATTAAGACAGCGTATCTTGCTCTAAAACCATAATAACTTTCAAATCCCAATAATTTTGAGTCAAGAAAATAACATTGTGAAAACAAATCTAAGGGAGATTTAGTAACAGGTAGCCCTGATAATATTCTTCTTTGTTTAGAAAGTTTCTTTAATGATAGTATATTTTTAGTTTGTAATGCCTGAGGATTTTTAATTACCGTAGATTCATCAACAGCAAAAGCACATTGGTTTGCCTCAAGAACTTTTCTTGTAAATTCTAATCCTTTTTTTGTCCTAAAGGCTTCAACATTTATAACAAAAAATTTTAGTTTATTATTTTTATCAAAAAGCTTTCTTAATTCTTTTTTGTTTTTCGCAGTAGAAAGAGGTGACCAAGTTATAATATCTTTGTCAATGTGGTCAGGTACGTGCTTTAATAATTCTAATTGCGACCAGTTACGATACACACCTTTTGGTGCTACAATCACTGCACAATTAATTCTTCCCTCTTCATAAGAAATACAAATATCATCGATGCATACTTTAGATTTACCTGTTCCCATCTCCATAAAAAATGCGTAGGCATCTTTATTATAAGCTTTATTTATGGCTTCTTTTTGATGATCATAAGGGAGAGTTTTATATCTATACTCTTTTTCACTTGATAATTTCATTTTCTCCCATTATATTGCAATCAAAGGAGATTTCAATATGGAAGATAATATTCTCGAACAATTAGAGGATGATTTACAAGATTTTAATACTAATACATCTGATCTTGATAGTCTATCCGAAGCTTGTAAAAGCCTCGTAAAGTGGCACAAAATACAAGAAACAAAAGAAGAAGAACTCAAAAGTATTAAAGATAAAATAAAAAAATTATCTGAAGAAATAATACCTGAGGCAATGCTATCTATGAATTTAGAGCAGCTAAAACTTGATAATGGAGTTAAGATAACAGTAGTTGATAATATCTATGCTCACATTTCAGAGGCAAAAAAACCTGAGGCATATAATTGGTTAAGAGATAATGGATTAGGATCTATTATTAAAAATCAAATATCAGTGCAATTTGATAAGACACAAGATGCAGACGCTATTGCATTAAAGTCAAGATTATCTAACGAGGGTTTACCTGTCACGCATCAAGAGTCAATTCATCCAAGCACATTAAAAAGCACGGTCAAAGAATTGGTGAAAAAAGGTATTAGTGTTCCAGATGACACTTTTAATATTTACATCGGTAAAAAGACAAAAGTACAAAATTAAGGAGGTATAGATGCCAAGACCGAAAAAGAAGGGGGCTGTTGCTACTCCCGAAAACAAAGAAGTTAGCACAATTAATATCGGATCGTTTCTTGAAGAAAATGCAGGTGACGGTACACAAAACGTAAGCACTCAAGACCTTGAAACACCTAGACTTAAATTGTTTCATGGTAACGGTACAGATGCACCTGAGGATGCTAGGAAAGCAGATATTTATAATAATATCACACAACAACTGTGGGCAAAAGACACAGGGGTAAGAGTTATACCTTGTGCGTTTGTTAAACAATTTACCCATTGGAAAGATATGGAAAAAGATGGTGGTGGTTTTTTAGGTGCATATGATGCCTCATCAGACATCTTAACCAAAACAAATAAAGTAGATTCCAAAGATAAACTTGTAGATCAAAATGGTAAAATCACTGATGAATACATTAGAACAGATGGAAACTTTTTTGTTTTGTATGAAGAAAGTGATGGAGTCTGGAAACCTGCACAAATATCTATGTTTTCAACAAACTTCAAAAGAGCGAAGCTTTGGAACACGATGATAAAGTCACAAATTTTACAAGGTAAAAATGGCCCTTTTAATCCACCTGCATATGCGTTTATTTATAGGTTAAAGGGTGAATTAAAAAAGAAGGAGCAAATGTCTTGGGGACTTTGGCAAGTTGAACTTGATTGTCAGGTTGATAATGCAAAAATTTTACAAGACGCTAAAGTATTCTCTCAATCCGTAGCTTCTGGTGAAACTCAAGTTAAGCCTGAAGTAGAGGAAACACCTCAAGATAATGGTGACAAAGAAGAATCAGGTATGATATAAGTTCTATTGGGGCGGGTGTTTCTCTCTCTTTCTCCTTTCTACCGCCCCTTTAATCAATGCTAGTAGACAAATTTAAAAAAATATTTGAGGGACAGAACCGTGCTCATGGTATTTTTATTAGTTCTGGTGAAGTTTCAGACAAAAATAAAATTAAAGGTAGTGGTAAAGTAATACAAGAACCCATTACCGACCAATTGTGGCAAAAACATTTAGAAGGAGAAGGTGCTTCTTTAGGTGTAATTCCAATTAATGATGACAGTAAATGTAAATGGGGTTGTATTGATGTTGATACCTACCCTTTAGACCATAAGAAAATCGCTAAGGACATTAAAAGTAAAAAGATACCCTTAGTTGTATTTAGAAGTAAATCAGGTGGTGCACACCTTTTTTTATTTGTAGAGGACTTTATACCTGCCGTATTGATGCGTAAAAAATTACAAGAATTTGCTTCTAACCTTGGTTATGCTTCTTGTGAAATATTTCCAAAGCAAATAGAAATAAAAGTTGATCGTGGTGACACGGGTAATTTTTTAAATTTGCCATACTTTGCAGGAGAAAACTCTACTCGCTATGCCTATGATGATAGTGGCAATGCATTAACTATTAATAAGTTTGTAGAATATTACGATAACGTAGTTGTGAAACCTGAGGATTTTAAAAAATTAAAAGCAAAAATAAAAGAGAAAGAAAATGAAGAGATATCGGATGGACCACCCTGTCTACAAACCATGATGAGTTTAGGTATTCCAGAGGGTGGTCGTGATGAAGCTCTTTATCAATACACAGTCTACGCAAAACGAAAATGGTCAGATGAAAATGAATGGGCTTTGAAAGTAGACGAGTTTAATCGTGATTACATGCAACCACCTTTAAGTTCTGCACAAGTAATGAAAACGATTAATCAACACAAAAAACAAGACTATCAGTATAAATGTAAAGTACCTCCTATGTGTAATCATTGTAATTCGACAGAATGTAGTGTTCGTAAGTTTGGTATTGGTGAGGATTATGCCTCTCAGTTATCTGACCTGCGTAAGTTTCAATCAGATCAATCAATTTGGTTTATGAATATTGATGGCAAACCTATTGAATTAAATACAGATGAATTGTATTCCCAAAGTTTATTTTTAAAAAGATGCATTGATGAAATAAATATTATTCCCTTTCCTGAGCCTATGCCTCAAAAGAAGTGGATTCGATTACTCAATGAATTACTTTCGAAAGTACAGGTTATAGAAATGCCTAGGGAGATTACAAAAGCAGGTCGTTTTGATTCTTTACTCAATTCTTTTTTAGATGAAACACCAATGGCTGATAGTCGTGAACAAATTAAATTAGGTAATGTTTTATATGAGAAGGATGAAAAGACAGAACAAATGAAAGCTTATTTTAAAATGGAATTCTTAATAAATTTTTTAGAGGAAAAGAAAAAGTTTAAAGGGATGACCACGACAGAGATGGCAGCACATATCCGTTTAAAAAGGAGAGGGGGTGATCATCGTTTGTCTATTAATAATAAAACTGAGTTTGTTTGGATGGTTCCTCATGAACGATCTCACGAAACTAGCTTCTCAGTCCCTGATATGGATGATGGATCTGAGGCTCTTTTATAATGTATAGACAGCACCTTAAAGGGATGATTTCCCATCAGTTTGCTTTAGTTTGGTTAGCTGAACATGGCTACATTCCCTTCGATAATATTTATAAAATTGGGCCCGTAGATATCATTGGATTTCGTAATGGCACAGTGCATCTCTTCGATGTAAAGACAGAACGATATTATTCTGATAAAGTAAAGGTGGCTCGTCATCGAGGTAAAAGAATTTATTCTCAAAAAACAGAGGAGCAAAAAAAATTAGGAGTAAAGTTTATTTACGTCAATGATCAGGGAGATTGTAAGATAGTATGAAAAAAATAATTTTTGGTCCACCAGGTACAGGAAAAACGACAAGGTTGTTAAGGATTGTGGAACAAGAATTAGATAAAGGTGTACCCCCTGATCGCATAGCTTATTTAGCTTTCACCCGTAAAGCGGCACAAGAGGCAGTCCACCGTGCTATAACTAAATTTAAAATAGATAAAAAAGATTTACCTTGGTTTCGCACCATACATTCGTTTGTATTTAAAGCCATGAATTATTCTCAAGATGAAATAATGAAACCAAAACATTACTCAGAATTATCTGAGATTATAAAAGTTCCCCTAGTAAGTGTCACATCGGCTGAAGAAGTAGGTGTGTCTATTCATAACAACGAACATCTCCATATATATGATCTCTCCAGAGCTAGGGGAACCACAGTCGAACAAGAGTATGATCGCTTTGGTCAATTAGATGGAGGTGTGAATAAGACACAGTATATTGTAAAATCTTTACAGAAATATAAAGATACAATGCATGTGAGAGATTACACTGATTTATTAATTGATTTTGTGAACGATGGTTCTTCACCTAAGTTAGAAGTTGTTATCGTGGATGAGGCTCAGGATATGTCTTGGTTACAATGGAAAGTGATTGATAAAATCATTAAACATGCTTCACGAGTCTACTTAGCAGGAGATGATGATCAGGCTATATTCGATTGGGCAGGAGCAGATCCCACCAGATTAATAAAAGCAGATCATTGGGAGAAAGAAGTTCTTGAGCAATCTTATCGTATACCTAAATCAGCACATTACGTTGCAGATCGTTTAATCTCTCGTATTAATGTAAGACAACAGAAAAATTGGAGGCCAAGAAAATATCGTGGATTTACTAATTCTTACGCTTATCGTTTATCAAGTGATTCTTTTGACAATGGGCAATGGCTTATTTTAACCAGAACAAATTACTTGTTAGATCAAATTGAACATGATCTTAGACAATATGGTCATTATTATAGTAGGGGTAATCAACCCTCTATCGCACAGAAACTTTATACTGCCGTATACGCTTGGCACAAATTACAAACTAGACAAGAGATAACTTTAGATGAGGTTAAGTCTATTTATTATTATATGACAGTAGGACAAGGTGTGAAAAGAGGTTTTAAAGGAATGAACATACAAACAATGCCTGGGCAACTATTTTCATATCGTGAACTACAAGATAAGTATGGCTTACTGGCAAAAGCAAATATGCCTTGGGAACATGCATTAGATAAAGTTCCTTCTACTCGCTCTATTTATCTTCGTGCAATTATGTCGAGAGATAAAACAGAATTAAAAAAAGAACCAAGAATAAAGTTATCAACTATTCATGGGGCTAAAGGTGGAGAGGCTGATCATGTCATGTTATTAACGGATCTTTCACGCAAAGCGGATGAAGGATTTACAAAAAATAGAGATAGTGAAAGGAGAGTTTTTTATGTGGGTGCAACCCGTGCTAAAAAATCATTACATATTATTAGAAGTAATAGTAGTCGAGAGTTTACGGAGATATTTCAATGAGAATAATATTTGATCAAAACAAAATACTAATGAGTATGACGAAAGAAGAGACACAAAAAATACAAGACAACAATCATAGTCCTGTGGAGATAACAAAAGGACAACTTATGATTTTACATGAAGATATATCTAAAGCGCTTTTAGAAGAATGGAGAAAACAAGTATGGAACAAAAGTTAAAACCATTTGTAGTTCCCCCTGAATGGGTGCCACCACAGGAAGTACCTAATCTATCTGACGCAGAGATGATCTGTATTGATGTGGAAACCTGTGATCCTAACTTAAAATCCATTGGACCTGGCTATTGTCGTCAAGACGGTTTTGTTGCAGGTATTGCTATTGCTGTTGATGGTTGGAAGGGTTATTTTCCCATCCGCCATGAAGGAGGTGGAAACTTTGATTTAGAAATTATTCGAGGACCTTTACAAAAAATTTTAGCCTCTAATACACCTAAGCTTTTTCATAATGCTTCCTATGATATGGGTTGGCTAGAAGCGGAGGGTTTTACGATTAACGGTCGGGTGCATGATACAATGATCATGGCTCCTTTGATTGACGAAAATCGAAAATGGTTTAATCTTAATAGTTTAGGATATGATTACATTGGTGAAACGAAGAATGAAACGGCGCTTCAAGAAGCTGCTTCGGAATTTGGGGTTGATGCCAAAGCCGAAATGTACAAGTTGCCGCCGATGTATGTCGGAGGGTACGCAGAACAAGATACGGTGCTTACGCTTAAACTCTATGAAAGATTAAAACACGAAATAGAAAAAGAAGAATGTGGACACATCTGTGAATTAGAAACGGATCTCATACCCTTAACATATGCGATGAAGAAGAAGGGTGTTTGTATCGATGAGGATAATCTAACGAAACTAGAAACACGGCTTTTATCAGAAGAGAAGAAAATCTTAAAACAAATTAAAAGTTTATCAGGTATTGAAGTAGAAATCTGGGCGGCAGCTTCGGTAGCCAAAGCTTTTGATGCTTTAGACATTCCTTATCTTCGCACACCGAAGAGTAATGCTCCTAGTTTTGCGAAAAATTTTTTAGCTACCCATACGCATGAACTACCACAGTTAGTTGTGAAGTGTCGTGAGATAAACAAGGCCCGAACTACTTTTATTGAAACGATTAAGAAACATACATACAAAGGTAAGATTCATGCTGAGATCCATCAGTTACGGGGTGAGAAAGGCGGAACTGTTTCCGGGCGAATGAGTTACTCCAATCCCAATCTTCAGCAGATGCCAGCACGAAACAAATACATAGCGGACATGATCAAACAGATCTTTATACCTGAGCAAGGAAAAAAGTGGCACGTGTTTGATTACTCGCAACAAGAACCACGCATCTTGGTTCACTATGCTTTAAGTTCTAAAGGTGGACTATCAGGGAGCGATCAAATTTTACAACAATACAATAGTGGTGAGGATGTAGACTTTCATCAAATGGTTGCTGACATGGCTAGTATCAGTCGTGATGAAGCTAAAAGTATAAACTTAGGGATCATGTATGGTATGGGTAAAGGTAAAATGGCAACAGAGTTAGGGCTCGAGATTCACGATGCAGAAGTAATTCTTAATCGATATCACAAAACCGTACCTTTTGTAAAAGAGCTCCAAGAGATTGCGAGTCGAACTGCAAGTAAACATGGACACATCAGGACATTGCTTGGTCGTAAGTGTCGTTTTCCAATGTGGGAACCAAATCGATGGGGGATCTCTACACCCTTACCCAGAGATAAAGCTGAGATAGAATATGGATCTGATATTCGTAGAGCATTTACATTTAAAGCTTTGAATAGATTAATACAAGGTAGTGCTGCGGATCAAACTAAGAAGGCAATGTTAGATTTATATAACGAAGGTATCATACCTGAGATTGCCATTCATGATGAAGTAGATATAAGTCTTGAAAACTCCCAAGAAGTTGATAAAGTCAAGGAAATTATGGAAAACTGCGTAGACAAATTAAAAGTTCCTAGTCTTGTAAATGAGAGAAGTGGTAAGACATGGGGTGAAGCAGGAAAATAATGTTTTATGTAATGGTATTGACGATTTGTATTGCTAGTCCTGTTATTGCACATAAAGATTTGTGCCAGGTATTTGTTGAGGATACACCTTTTAATTCTTTAAATCAGTGTATGACTCAAGGTAGATTGATAGCTAATACTTTGAATGAAGAAGGGTATTACACAAGTGTCTTTTGCAATGAATCTCATGCCTATAACTTTGGTAGAAAGGATGCCACGTTATGACCGATATAACGAAATATAAATCTTTAGCGGCAGATTTAGAAGATTATGCAATAGTCGCTGAAATCAGAAAAACGACAGGACTGCCTGTTAAAACCATTATCAAGCAATGTATTGCTTTAGGAAAAGATGCATGGGAAAAAACAGGAAAAAAATATATCCCTCAAGAAAATACAAACGCCTAAGTAAGAAGGATTGCCCTCTTTGTTTTGGAGAGGGCTATTCTGTGGCTACGTTTGGAGATAATCTGGTGGTGCTTCCTTGCTCTTGTGTCAAGGAAAAAAAGATAGAAAAAACCTTGCATTAATGATACAAATATGTCATGCGAAACGATTTTGGTGTATGTATGAAAAATGGTGGACTCGTTGGAGGCCAGAAAAAACTTGACGTAAACAAAGACGGCAAGATCACAGGTGCAGATTTCAAAATGCTCCGTAAAAAGAAATCAAAGAAAAAAGGTAAAAAATAATGTCTCGCCCTGGTCTTTATGCTAACATTCATGCAAAAAGAAAACGTGGTGAAAAGATGCGTAAAAAGGGTGCCAAAGGTGCTCCTACCGCTAAAGCTTTTGCAAGAGCAAAGCAAACAGTAAGGAAAAAATAATGGCAGATGATAAGAAAACAGTAAAAGACATTCCTAAAAGTATTTTTAACTCTTTATCGCCAGAGCAAAAAGATACTCTCAAAGGGCAGGTTGCTCAGGAAGAACTTGATCAGATTTTGAAAAATTATCAAGGAGAAGAGCAAAGTGAAGAATTAGAAAAGTTTTTTAAAAGATTCAGAAAAAAAGGTAAAAAAGAAAAAGATCCTAAGCCTAAAGAAAATCCAATAGGTGCAGCTTTATTATATGCCAAAAAAGGTGGCATGGTCAGGAAGTCCAAAGTTGCAGGAAGATTAGCTAAAAGAGGCTATGGTCGTGCTATGAAAGGTAAAAAATAATGGCAGATGATAAGAAAAAAGCAGATTTGACCGAGAAAATCGGATTATTTCTTGATAAAGTTTTAACCTTTGGTGGTGGTCTAAAATATAAAACTAAACAAATAAATGAAGCCGTTAATGTGCTTGATGGTGAAACTGACTATAAAATAGAATCTTATAAGGATATAAAATTCCAAACAGATTTTGATAGATTTAAAAAAATTTTGGATCAATTAGATAAAAGAAAAGAGATAGACGCAGAAACTCCACAAGGTAAAGACGGTGGAATGGTTATTAAAACTAGAAAAGGGAATAAGATTTCTCCTAGAAAACCTAAGGTAGCGGGTAGATTAGCTTCAAGAGGATACGGCAAAGCCTTCAAGGGTAGATAATCATGCTCCTCAGGGCTCTTAAAACGGGTTTTTCGGGGTAATTTTCAGGTATCATGTGTCACGAATCTCGGTGCAGATTAGTTTTAGAAACAATATATAGTTATTTTTATAACAATTATTATATAAAAAAATTTTTCATTTCATTTTTTTCACGTAATCAAGTAATGATGTATATATTATATATATATTTCAATAGTTTAAGGCATTACCTAGCCAATACTTTATCATTACCTCATTACTTTAGGAGAAAACAAAATGCTTGAAATTATTGACTTTTGTCCTTTGTGTGGTTTAGATATAGAAGAAGATTGCGAATGTTATGGCTAAAAATCATGGTGATATAATTGAAAAAGACGGACTGACCAGAAGGCAAAGGTCCTTTGCTCAAATCTTAGTAAAAGAGAATGGTAGAGCTACACCAACAGAATGTGCAAAACTTGCTGGTTATTCTGAACATTCAGCAACACAGATAGCTTGTAATTTACAAAACCCTAAAATGTTTCCTCGTGTTGTAGAATATATTGATGAACTCACAAAAGATTATGCCCAGGCGGCGAAAATAGATTTTATGAAACACGCAAGAGAAATGGCAAGATTAAGAGATTTGGCTATTGAGAAAGATCAGTTTAGCGCAGCGATAAATGCTGAGTATCGAAGAGGATTGCTTGGTGGCTTTTATGTTGATCGTAAAGAGGTGGTAACTGCTAGTCTTGATAATATGTCTAGAAAAGAATTAAGAGAAAAATTAGAAAAATACAAACAAGAAAATCAATTAATTCAAGATGCCGAATGGAAAGAGATTGAAAATAATTCTGATGAAAATTAATTTTTGTATTTGACAATCCCATAAAGTTATAATACTAATTTTAATATGGAGTTAGAAAGGAGAGAACACGATACTTTTACAATGAGCAGATTATCAAATGTTAATTTCTCCTCGCTTTTAACTACTAGCAAGTTTGCTCGTTTAAAAGTCTTTTCACTCCATTGTGCTAGGCTTGTTTCTCATTGTGATCATTAGCAGGTCTAGCACTTTACAGAGCTTTAAGGTTATAACCCCAGAGCTCTTTAATCATCTGGGTAATAAACGAAACGGGGAAATGATAACGAGTCCGTTTAGGATTGACATTTCCCCTAGTAAAGGAGAGCAAAATGAAAACATTTAGAGTAATAATGCACAAAGTTCTTAAGCAAGAACATATAATTGAAGCTAAAGATTTTGATGAGGCTTTAGCAAAAACAAAAGAAAATCCTGAGGCATCCATTGTTGTAAGAGATTTAGATACAGCTAGATATGATGTTAAAGAAATAAAAGAAATAGATCGTAAGGATATCGGTAAAGATGATTGACGGAGCAGACATACAAATTGATGAAGATGATCTAGATGAGCAATTGCAAAATTTAATTACTCATTTTTATCCTGAGGCTGAAATTGACCAAACAGATAATTTAATTATGAAAAGATATGAGGATATTAAATTACAGTTGGTTGATCTAATTATGGATATTTGGGATGAAAAAAAGTAAATATAAAGTTTATGTATATGAAGCTTACTCCAAGATGTATGAAGTAAAAGCAGATAGTGAAATAAGTGCTATTGTTGAGATTGAAAAGAATGGGGAGAGAATGAATGAAGTACAAATAACGGGAAAGATAAAAGGACAAATTTTACCAAAGAAAACTAAGATAGAAGAATTTAGAATAGAAGAGGTTGTAATAGAATGATTTTAAGATGGTTGCTAGAAAAATTAGCGAAGTTTGTTGAAAAGATAACATAATAATATATAGAATAATTAATTCCCACTTTAACGAGCCCTCCTAAATATTGGAGGGCTTTTTTCATTTGACATTTTAAAAAAAATATTCCTATAATATCCCAATTAATATTTATTGGAGAGAAATATGAAACTAAATCAAAATATAAGAACTCAGATACTTGACGAGCATGGTCGTATCTATTTACAAACAAAAACTGATGAGAGAAAAAAGTTAGATGAGGAAGTAGAAACTTTTAAATCTTTACGTTTGGCTTCTCATGAGATTGTCAAAAAAATGTGTTATGAAGTTTTTGGTGATCAGGATTTAGCAACGCTTCGAAAATTTGGATTAACCACTTCAAGACATAGTTTTAATGCAGAAACAACTTTTGATATAGAGCAAGATGAAGATACTTATGTAGATGGCTTTAAAGAAACAATTAAAGTTAAAAAACCTTACTATCATAATTGGAAAAACAGTCCTGTTAATTTTGAATTGGAAGCAAAGTATTTAGGTTGTCTATATTTTGATCAATTTTTAAAGGACAGTAAAAATCCTTTTTATTTTTGCACTTTTGAGGATATGTGTAAGTTTGTTAAAGGCAGAACTTATTATAAAGAGTTAGGTGCGTTAAATAACTACGCACATTATTCTTCTAAAAAATTTCCTGAAAGTGAAAATTACAATTATGATGACAACCCTAATCCTTATGCTTTAGAAATACCTGATGCAAAAAATTCTGAGTTAAGGTTTAAAATTAGAACACAAGAGGATCATGATACCCTGTGTGAATTTCAAGCACAGAAAAATATTATGTATCAAGCACTAAGAAAATATTGCAAAAAGTTTTATGAGGTGCAAACAATTATGAGAGAATATTTAAAAACTTGTAAGACTACTGATGATGTCAAAAAAGTCTGGGAAGATTTTAACCCAAGTATTTTAAAAGCTGACATGGGAACTAGTGTTGGTCAAAATATTATGACTATGATGACACAATTAAAATCATTTCACTCAGATAGGTTAGCGAATGTTTAATTTAAATATTAGAGAAGTGCATTATGACATGGGTGAAAGTAGTAGTGCTTGTTGCCCTATTGCGTTAGCTTTTGTAGAAAAGTTTTTAGGAACTCATCCCTCAGCAACTTCAGTATGGAAAAAAAATGGCATCCCCTTAATGAGAGGGGATGTTATTTCAGTACAATCAAGCCACACAAGGTTTTGGCATCCAGAAAAACAAAAGGTATATGAGTATACACATGATGAGCCAATTCAGGACTTTATTGAAGAGTTTGATACTTGGTATGATTGTAGCCAACATCCAATTGATAAACCTGATGAGATTACCTTAACTTTTAAAAAACCTTACGCAGTTTTTAAGACGGATAAAACACTTTATAAATATTATAATTCCTATAATATCCCAGAATAGAATGGAGAAATTAAATATGGAAAATGAATATAGCTATGAACACTTATTACAAAATTGTGATATTTCAAAAAAAGATAGAGAAACTTATTTCAATTTTCTTGAAAAGTTTTTTGAGATTACAGGGGATTGTGATGATTTTCATGAAAAAAATCTTTTTAATAAAGAAACCAAAAGAATTGCTAATATGGTAAGTGAATTATCAGATACCATTAAAGGTGAACTTTGGAGAGAATTAGAAAGGCAGTCACAAGCTTTGCATTGTATTTATGAAAAGGAAAGATTAGACATCATTAGAAATAAAAATGGTGAAATCATTTCATGAGTGAGAACATATACAGGATATTTATTGAATGCTCTGGTGGTTTGCATACGTTAATCACCGAGCATGATTTTGATAATTACTATCATAGTGATTATTTTGTTAGAAAAGCTATTGACTGTTTTGGCAGTCAATGGGGAAGTTATCCTGAGAAATGTAAATATAAATTAGAAGATGATAAAAAATGGAAGGAAGTAAGGGTTAAAGATTATGTTTTCTAAAGAGGATTATGTAAATAGTGAAGTAGAAACAAGTTTTGAGGACCATAAATTTGTTGCTCAAATATTGAGGGATTTTTATTGGAAACTTGTAAAAGATATGACTGATGAAGAATTTAAAGAACATTTAGTAGAGCATGGATACGAGGTGGAAGAATGATTTTATATATTGTATTGAATATTATCCTATTATTTATTATATTCTTGGGAGTTAAATTATTTGATGATAGGGAGAAATAAATGATCAACAGAGAATTTTTCAATTCATTATCTAAAACTGCACAAGATGAATTAACAGATGAGCCATTTTCATTTAGAGAATGTTCTATGTGCCAAGATTATTTTGATTTAGGTGGAAGTCATAACGAAAGACAAGAACAAGCTATGTATTGTCATACCGAAGATTTTGAATGTGATGACAAAAAAATAGAAGATTATGAGAACAAAAATAATTTTAATATTGAGGACAATGTTTTTTGTTGGGATTGCATAAAAAAAATTACAGGTGATTTAAATGGTATTAGCTAGAGATTTACATAAAAAAATTCAGGATATGCAAATTAAAATTAATGGCTCAGCAAGGGTTGCTCATCTTGAAAATGAAATTACAACATTAACTAAGGCAGTTCATCTCTTGGTTAGTAAATTAGAAAAACCTATTGAAGAGGAAAACATTTCTGATCCTTATAAAGATGAAAATGGCAAAACTAAAAAAATAGATAGAGAGGCAATACCTGAGGATGAAAACGAGAAATGGAGAGAATACCTTGATGAGAATGATGAGTTAGACGGAGATAAAATTCTTGCTGAGGATGATGATGAGCCTGAGGTGAAAGAAGAAGAAGAGGATGATGATGAGGATGAGGATGAAGAATATGATGACGAGGAAGAAGAGGAACGAAAACTCCCAGATGAAGAGCCAGAACTAGCTAGTCAAGTATGGGAGAAAAAACATTTAAAAGAGTTATCTGGATATAAAGCAGATAAAGAAAAAGCTATTGGTGGTGTTGCTCATGAGTGGACTGAAAGAGATGACCTTTTATCTGAAAATTTTACAGTCATATCTAAAAGAGTGATTTTCTATACACAAAAAAATTACAGTCAATTAGAGCATATTGAATATTTAGAGATTAAATGTAAAAATAAATTAAAATACATAATATTAACTAATTTATTGCAGTTAATTTTATCCATAACAAATAAGACAAAAAAACTTGATAAGCCAATTGAGTTTTCTATCTGTAATACTAAATATGAATTCAATAATAGAGCAAAATATTTAGTTGATAATTTAATTACATTTTTCAAAAAAGTATCAAAGTTAAAAGAAAGCCGTTTTTCTCAATAAATTTTTTCCGTTTTAAGAGCCGTAGAGGGTAATTTAAATATTGCCCTCTAGGATTTATTAGGATATTTTCATAATTGAAATGGAGAAATTAACCATGCAATTAATGACAAAGAAACAAGAAGAACAACTTGTAAAAAATCATGAACTGCAAAACGCAAATCCTGAAAAGGATATGAAGAATAAAGCAGTCATT
>Ga0209348_1000075_pt1 | contig 60242 bp, 79 predicted proteins | sample ETNvirenome_2_30_FD_184065 | JGI IMG/M metagenome (GOLD analysis project Ga0209348, IMG submission 184065) | Marine viral communities from the Pacific Ocean - ETNP_2_30 (SPAdes) (version 2) | ecosystem: Environmental > Aquatic > Marine > Oceanic | place: Pacific Ocean | collected 2013-06-22 | reverse complement strand
TGACATTGGCATGCCGACAACGGTCTCTTTCGTTATCAGTTTCATGCCCTTAAAATTAATACTTTTTTACCATTGTAAAAACTTAGGCGAATAGTGGATTCCCACACCTATGTAATGCCTTGTTTGACCCGTTGTTGTGATGCCTATACCTGTCTGAAAACCAACGCCAAATGATTTTCGTACCTTAACGAGTTGCTTCGGGTCTACTAGTATAGCGTTGGCATTGTTGAACCTAACTCCTGGATAGTCAGTTCTCATTCTAAAGAACACCTCACCTGTCTTCTTGTTCTGCTCTACCGTGTTCTCAACCCATATGTCCTGCTCTAGGTTTATTATGGCATCCGCCACTACCACACCATCGGTAGGTATGGTCACCTCGATGGACCTGTTGCTCTTGCCGAACGTGTCTGTGCGCTCCACATATATCTGCTTATAGAACGTGTCGGTGTTCACTATTGTGATCGTGTCGTATATAAACGCAGGGACTTCAATAGTCTCTCGTATCTCTGTTGTCTGATTGGTTATGGTTACAGGTGGCTGAGACCTATTGACTGCTATGCTATCACCTAGCTCATCTAGCTTTAAGTTCAGTGCCCTGATATCGGCAGCATATAGCCCATCGCTATCCATGTAGTTTCGGATAGTGTCTAATAGTGCAACGTTGTTGTTTTGTATTCGCTGTATCTCCTGCTGATACTCCTTCTCCTGCTCACACTTGTTTAGTAGCATGAACGCAAGGAATATGCAGAACATATATGGTATGGCTTCGTTCCAATTAAACTTCTTCATCCACCCATCCTGAGTAAACAACGAATTGACCATCTACAGTGTAAGTGTATTTGCTGATAATAAACTCATCATCAGGTAGCTGAGTGCCCTCAGGAACGTCAACTATTTCTAGCGTATCCGTCGAGTTAGCTCTCTGAACTTTATGTGGGGTAGCGTCATTCCAGGCATAGTACACGCCATCATCCTCTAGTATAATATTATCTGCTATTAAGCAAATCTGTCTGTCTGATTCTGTTACTAAAAATTTCATTACGAATTTGTTATTTCAAAGTTATTCATTACTACACCTCTAAATTGTGTACCTATACCTTGTGTTCTAAAAGCAGCTAAGGCTATTCCGTGGCCTGTGTCAGCTTGACCTACAAATGGCTGTCGCATTGAGTGCCCACTTGTTGGATTGCTTGTGTCTTCTAATACAATATCTGAATCAGATGAGTTGTATTTTGATACGTCCCAGGTATTTGCACTTGAATTATAGTACACAGGAAATACTTCAACATCACCTGTGCTTGAACCACTATTCCAAAAGCCGAGTCCCATTATGTATTGAGTTTTACTGTCTTCTTGGCCATTATAATATTTACGCAAAGTATGCTCAAGACCTCGCCTGTTACTGTCACCAAAACTTGCAGGTGTACCGATAGTTAAAGTAGTGCCATCCCAAATACAAGTAGTTAATTCTACATCATAGTTAATCCTATCTAAATACGCTAAAGGAGCCCTACCATCTTCTATGCTCCAAGGAGCATCAAGCATAGGGTGATTAGAGCCGCTTTTATATAGGGTATCACCTATAGCCTCTACAAGCGTATTGGTGCTTGCGTTGTACTCGTATACAGCGTAATACAATAGACCTGACGAAGTTGCTGACTTTACGTAAAATATAGCAAAGCAATGCTTGCCTCCTACCGTTCCTAAGTTGACTAGCTGACTCATACCATTACCAGCGGCTGGACCTGTGCCCATTGGGTAAAGTATACCTCGACTTGTAATTGTTTGTGAACTTATGTCTAAATCCCAAACCCTCGCATAAGGAAACGCACCTGCCTTTGTTAAACCAACGGATGCAATTGTATACACATTGGCACTTGGCTTATTTATAACTGCAAATTTAGGTAGCCTATCTATATAGTTGTTTGTGTCTCCATCATTGACTGTGAAGTCTATGGTTACGTTATTTGTCCCACCATTATATGTACACACCTTAAATACGTTCCCTGTTCCTACTTCGGGACATATCATAACACATTTAGAGTCTGTTAATCTAATCATACCAAAAGCTTGTCCCCTAGCGTAAGGGTCAAAGTCAGCTGTGCCATTAAAAACGGCTGTAGTGGATGAACTAGTGGTCAGAGTTGAACCACTTTGCGTTACACCAATCGCTGTTAAATCTTGGTTGTCTGCGTTGCCTGCTTGTGCGAATATATATACATATCGACCTAATTGAAGTTCAACACCTCTACCATTTATGTTGGCATCGATATCTCCAGTTATGATATTTGATTGCGTACCAGCGTTACCAACTCCACTTACACTTACACCAGACGATATGGCTGCAAGAACTCTCCTGCCAATATATATGGCGTTGGCTATCATTATCGTAGAGCTATGATGTCAGTGGCGGTTGTTGTTGGAGCCCCAGAGTTTACATTAAAAACCTTAGTGACCTGTACGGGAATAAATGTTCCTGCGGGGACACCCTTGAAAGTTACTTCGTCACCTCCAGCGGTCTCTACAGTAATATTACCAGCCCCACCTACGTATAAAACACAAGGCTCAGTGCCTTCGCCAGAAAATACACTATAAATAACGTTGAGCAGTCCAGCTGTTTTCGTCGCCAAAGTTTCATCAAGTGCTCCAGTTCCACTAAGCAAAGTTAAAACTGTTGTCGCCACAGACTTAATGGTGTAATATTTTGTGTCACCAGCAGCAATTGCTATCTTGACGATATCTCCTGATTTTACTCCCAAGGCCACAAAGTCTTTTCCCGTATCAGTTAAAGTTGCATCATTTGATGCTGAACCAGTCGCTGCTGCTGTTGATGCGTCAACTCCTGTAAGATTTGAAGTTATTAACTTACCTGGGTCTGGAATTATTGTTGTTGAGCCCGTAGTAGGTATTACGTCTATCGCTCTTTCTGTTTGTAATTTTTGGTATGCCATAGCGCAAAGTTAACTATTTTTCTTGTAAGGGAATAGCCTGTTCAGTGTATCTCTACGCTCACCACATCCACAAGGTTTACCTGTTACCTCAGATGCCTTTTCGACAACCTTCTTGATCCCCGTGGCCTTAGTGAACTTCTCTATGCTATCTCCTAATCCTCTTGACTTCATCAGTACTTTCCTTTTCTACTCTTTGGTGAAGACTTCGTTGATCCGCCTTTACCAGCCCAAAGAGTTTTACATGCCCAATATCGAGCAGTCAGTTTGTCTTTTGCTGTAGAGCATTTATGTCTTGCTCTAAACGACTTCCTTGCCGCAGCAGAATAGTTGTGACCATATCCCTTAGCACCAAAATGGATTAGCTTTTCTTTGCCCCCTGAGCAAGCCTTAACCATCTTCTTCTTCCCAGCCCTGTCCGAGGGTCTAGGTTTATTACATGCCATTTTGGATTTATCGGCCATCTACTTTATAAGTGACTTTACTGCTGACCAAAGTTTAACAGATGCGATACCTAGTCCAGCACCACCTATAATTGTTACGCCTTTAGCCAATAAAACTCCTGCAATTATTGCAGCATACACTGCTACCGCTAAGTCGCCAGTAGCCCATTTTAATATTTCGTTTAATTTTCTCATACCCTAAAGATAGTGATTATGTTTTTTTATGTTTCCGCCTTATGGCTTCTTTACCTCTCTTAAATATTCTGACGACCTCAGACTTGCCCATAACCTTGGCTCTCTGCTCTCCTACGGTTAGTATCTGAATTTTTCTTGCGAACGGCTTCTTAATTTTTTTAACCTTAGCAACAGTAGCACGAGCATCACTAGGAGTCGCAAATTTAATTCTGACAGTATCTTTCGGATTTTCATCTGTATATAGTCTTCTACCTGAACCCTTAGGCTTTTTGCCTGTCCCCACTCTAGGGTCTTTCTTTTTTCTAGGCATACTTATCTAGTATACTTTTTAGTCACTCTTCCTGCACGAGTGTTTGCAACCACAGTCTTCCCTTTTGCACCCGCACGTTTCTTTTTCCTTGCAGTGGCAGCACGTTCCGCCTTGCTCATGCTTCGAGCTTTCTTTAGAGGAAGACAGCGGTCTGGGTTCTTCTTGTCTTTGCTCGTTCCGCAAGCTCCCAATATCGACCCGTCCGTTCCTATCCTTACCCATTTCTGTTCCCTCCATTTTTTAAGCTCTCCCATTTTTCTTTTTCTTCTTTCTGTTGCTCTTGCGTAGAGCCTTGAAATCTTCAGATGTGATCTTGTCGTATGGCTTTGCCATCTTAGCAATCTTTTGCTGTGCTGGTGTTAACTTTTTCATATTAGTATCCCATTGACTTTTTTTCCATGCCGTAACCTGGATTATCCTTTTTTGTTCCTTTCATTAAGTCTGCTAGCGCACTAGCCTGAGCCTTGCCTGTAGCAGTGTATGGAAACTTAACCGTCATGTTTTTACCCGTATCAGGGCACTTGTATTTTACTGTTGGCATTATTTCTTCTTTTTAGCTTTAGATAATGATTTTAACATTCGGTCAATCTTCGCAGCCTGACCCTTATGCATCGCTGATGCTTTCTTTAGTTGAGATGATATCTCTCTTAATTTTTTAGCGTCCATTACTTCTTACCTTTTGCACCCTTAGCATAGTTCGGGTCTTTACAATACTTAGAGGCCGCCATATTCGCATACGCTGATGGGTATGTGTCAAACGTTCTCTTAGCCCACGCTATGCCTGCGGGACAAATTTTGTTTCCTTTCTTTTTAGTTCTACCTTTTGCCATTATCTATATTTTGGAGCTAGACCATAATTCGAAGACACCTTACCTGTAACGGGTTTTGCTTCCGTTAGCCTACGAGCTTTTGTTAGCTTACCTGTAACGGGTTTTGCTTCCGTTAGCCTACGAATATCCGCGTTCCTAAAATTAATAGATTCATAATCAATTGGATTTATAAGTGGACTTTTCTTTATGCCACCTGTCTCGATGGTCTTTGCCGTTCTTTTCTTTCCGTTTGCCATAGTTGTTAAGGTTAATATCTATTTCAAAGAATTTTTAAAGGCTTCTCCTTCATAGAAATTATTAATAAGTTTATCAATAAAAGTGTTTCGCATTGAAGTGTTTGCCTTTATCTTATCAATATGCTTCTTTGATGGTTTGCTTTTAAAGTGCATGTCATAAACAATATAAGGTTGGTCTAATGAGCCCGTACTCATTTCAAGGTCCTTCTTAAAATCATAAGATGTTCCCTTTACCTTTCTGTACTTAGGTAAGTTTGGTTTACTTTTCGGTTCTTCGTTTTTCATGCTCTTGATCTGTTTCTTGCTCTGTTTTTACTCTGCGCCTCCAAGAACGTGGATCCATCTTTTCTATGAGATACATCCTTCTTGTCGCCATTGCCGTAAGTACCCCTCTTCCTATTCTCCTTATTAAGCAAGCTCCTTTTCTTCTTCTCCTTCTTTCGCTTGTTGTACTCTCTTTGGTACTCAAGCCTTTTCTTGCGAGCCTTAGGGTTTTTCTTATAATATTCTGAGGTTCTACTCATATCTTAGCAAAGATATGGAAAATACACTTAAGTACTGGAAGCCTGTTCGAGAATGGATGAAAGCCAAGCATGGATTACTACAAGCCGATTTAGATATGCTTCTATTCCTTTATGACGAGGGAACATTCAAGCAGTCCGACATCAAAAACTTCAGCAAACTATTATCGTGGGATAAATCAAGACAAGCCCGGCTTATGGATAGCGGTTGGATCAAGATGATTATGAAGGGTAAGAAGATTAAAGACACTACCTACCGAATGACAGTAAAGGGCAAGTTGGCTATAAATGAAATGTACAAACGCCTTAACGGAGAGGTGTTCGACGAGTCGAACGCCCTCTACCGTAATGACGCTGGTTACCAAGCCAAAAGATATCGTAGGTTTATTGAGAAGCTGAATCAGGAGCGCATACAATTACAGCGTCACGGTCACGTATAACGGTAATAACCATTCCGTCAAACATGGCATCATGACCTGCGCTCTTGTCGTAGTATATAACATCACCCTCCTTTACGCAGGTGACTTTGTCTCCAGCTCCTAGAACGACACCCTTGTTGTATCTGAAGTGCAACGCATCGTCCTCAGACAATAATAAACCGCTCTCGTTCTTGAGCTCTTCCTGAATCTTCTCGATTATTACGTAGTTATTCACCGCTTTCATATGTTCTTGCTAAAGTTATTATTGCATTTGTACTAAGTATTGTTGTGGCAACCGACACTGCGTTACGCAATGCGTTCTTCGTCACCTTTGCCGGATCAACAATCCCCATATCAATCATATCTCCATACTGATTGTTCTTTACGTCGTACCCCTGCACACCTCCAAAGAATCCGCCATCAATAATGTCGTCTAGGTCGTACCCTGCATTCTCTAGTATCTGAGTGATAGGAGCCGTAAGCGAGTTGCACATAATCTTACATGCTACACTAGCCTCATCATCCCCATCAACCTCGCAGTAGTTATTGTACAGCGCAACCCCTCCACCAGGTAATATTCCCTCCTCTAGGGCTGACTTAACCGCACATACAGCATCATCTACCCTGTCATAGAGCTCTTTTTGCTCTAAATCCGAGTTACCACCCACATAAATCACCCCAATGGCTCCTTGGAGCCCCGCAATACGCTTAGAAATGAAGTCCTTGTCCTGTTTTTTATGTGCTTCCTCTCTTTGAACCTCTAATTCTTCTACTCTCTGCTTGATTTCGTCGTTATACTCTTCGCTTCTTATGATAATTGTCTTATCACGACCCACAATAACCTTTTCTGCGTGCCCTAAGTCGCCATAATTCGCAAATTGTATGTTATCACCCGTCTGTTCAGACAAATATGTAGCCCCAAGAGCCAATGCAATGTCTCCCATGAGCTCATGCTTACGATATCCGAAGTCAGGTGGTATGATATTACAGAATTTTAGTCCATTTCTGACTACATTGGCTGCTAAGGTGTTAATAACGTTCTGTGAGCACGTTCCAATAATCAAAAGTTTCTTCTGATCGTTAATAATCTGCTTCAAAACGTTCTCTATGCTTATCAGATTCGATATCTCTTGGTCTGTTACAAGAACATGCACGTCTTCTAGTATGCACTCGTCCCTTCTTTGGTCGTTCACAAACAACGGAGAGGTGTATCCTCTATCAAGCTGGATTCCGTGGGTGACCTCTGAGGTAGTATCTGATGTCTGACTCTTCTCTACGGTAACAACTCCGTTCTTCAACCCTACCTTCTTGTAGGTGTCGGCAATAACCTTGCCTATCTCTTCGTCATTGTTGGCGGATATAGTAGCCACATCCTGCAATTTCTTTTGGTTTACCTTAATTGACTCCTTATCTAGCGACTTTATTATCTCCTCAGCCTTCTTGTTAAGGGCTCTTAGAACTTCAGTCACATTATGGTGGGGCTCAATCAGCCTTAGTCCCTCTTTCACTATGGCTTCCGTAAGGACGATGGCTGTTGTAGTTCCATCACCAGACGATAGGGCCGTCCTATCGGCTGCTTCCCTTACAATGCGAACAGCGAGATTCTCGACAGGGTCGAGGAGGTCGATGGAGCGAGCCACGGTGACTCCGTCCTTCGTGACTGTAATGCCATGCGTATGCTCGTTAGATTCTATCAGTACTGTGTTACCTCTCGGACCGAGAGTTGACTTGACCGCTTTAGCGATCTGTTCTATGCCACTAACTAGACGTTCACGTCCTTCCTGGTCAAAGCACAGGTTCTTTGGTTGGTAATTCATATTAGATTTAATTTATGCCACTAATATAGAAATAAAACATGACGACCTGACAACTTTTTTCCACGATATACTCTCTTATATATTTATTCTTCAAATATTTTTTTAATACTAATTTTTTGACTACTAAAGTCGTCATCTTGTCATAAATGTTGATATATAAGGATTCTATCATCATAAAGTCGTCATAAAATATGATAACTTTCGTCATAATACTGCTCCTATAGCTCAACTGGATAGAGCAACTGCCTTCTAAGCAGTAGGTTTCAGGTTCGAGTCCTGATGGGAGTACTAAAAGAAAAATATGGAGGATAAAGTAACAATTTTAATCGAAGGCGAAACTGGAGGACTAATGTCCTTTCAGTTTACCGGAACTAGGAGTCAACTTATTGATATATTGTATTCTGCAATGAGGGAGGATCAAGAAGTATATTTCTTACTCACTGAAGCATGTCATCACTATGAAATGCATCTTTCAGGTAATTAATATTTTTTTACTTACGTCTTGTTGTTACGGGCAACATTCGTATTTTGGATTGACGCAAGAGCAACTTATGAAGGAATCTAAGCGTGACGGATATAGGGTTATGACTCAGCTGATAGACAGCACGATAGTCTATACGCTTACAAATGACTGGGGCACGATAAGGGTAGCCTATGATCCAAACTCAAAGCTGCCATCATATATAATATATAGAGAAGATGAATAATATACTAACCATAGCTGTGGGAATATTGTTGATTGATATTGCCATACTATTTCATAATAGAGATAAGTTTACAACGGATTCTTTTTTATGTGTAGGGGAGGAGGTTACGGATACCGTTCAGGTTGAAGAGCCTCCTCTTTTTTTGGACACCATGTACAATGACTATTGTCCGTATATACACTACCAGCACGACAGCACCGTTGACTCCATAACACTACACCTAGATTCGTTTGAGTTCCACTCAACGGGTCATGTGTCTAGTGGCTATGGATGGAGATGGGGCAGGATGCACTACGGAATAGACTACGCAGGATGTAACCGGGACACCTCCAGATCCGTATGGGATGGAGTAGTTCGGTATGCTCAGAGAGGGTACAATGGCGGGTACGGTAACTTAGTTGTGGTGAGACACTTCAATGGGTTGGAGACTTACTACGCTCATCACTGGTCACTGCTAGTAGAAGAGGGCGACACCTTGAGCGCAGGCGATGGGATAGGGATAATAGGATCAACAGGCAGGTCGACAGGGCCACACCTCCACTTTGAGGTTCGGTTCTTGGGTGTGCCTATAGACCCTGACCTAGTAAAAGGAGATACATTGACATTAATAAAAGATAGATACGACTATGGGGTATAAGATATTAAAGGAAGTATACGTAGGGCCAAAGTCCATAAACGTGTATATGCTAAATGGAATGAGTGAGGTGCTTCAGATTGAGAGGGCTAGCGAAGCGATGGAGCTGGTTAACATACTCAACAGGAACTCTGATAATAATACAACCTATAAACTAGTATCATGCAAAATCCAAGATGGGACGAAAGTATAACTCCGTTTATACAGTCGGCCAAAAACAGGGCTGCATCGTCTGAAAGATATTATATTGCAGCAAAGATTAATGATATCATAAGCAAGTCTAAAGACGATAGGCAAGCGATTAACTTAATAATAAACTATATAAATGGCTTACATAGAATCTAGTTTCCCACCTGTAGATGTGTGGGTACGTGCTGAATACTTATACGATATGAAATCTCATCACGGTGAGTTCTTACTAGGGCGGATTGTATCCGTTAGATGCTTGCCGGGTCAAGTGCCCCTGTTCCAGGTTCTTCTTGAGAATGGCGTAATGAGAGATAAACTTCCGTGCTCTGCATTGATAGATAAGGATGCTAATCCTCATGATGTGCCACATATGCCGTTTCACCAGCTGTGTCTATGGAATAGTTTTAGTAAGACGTTCTCCGTTGTGGAGTTGGCATATATAGCAGATGCGACAGCATCGGTGTTTATGAAGGACCGTAAATGGTACGATGGTGAATACCTATGTACAATACAATGGGCATGTGAGACAAATGAGAATGCTGACCTCACACTAAGTGAGACTCCGCACGAACATAAGTCGCATCACATAATAATACTAGATAATGGGTGCTTTGCTCTGCAACCTAACAATAGGGTGCGATGGATCGAACCATCATTCACCACGAAAGATTTCCCCAAGAAGCCTGACTACAAGGTATGCACCCAGACATACAATGCTGAGGGGCACGAGAAGTGGATAACCGAAGATAGTGATAACTACTTCTATACTACTTGCTCAGTGATTTAATATCGTCCAGCATGTCTTTGCGACGCATTGCATCTACCATCATAGAGATCTTCTCTTGTCTCTTAATAGCCTTCTTCATGCGGGCCATTCTCTGCAACCCTGTAATTGAATCAGGTCTGTCATTGATTAACCTGCCGTTCTGAATTCGTAATCCTTCCATTGTCTTTGTTTTTGTAAAAGTATAAAATTCACGAGACACCTGTAGGTTTCGGGTTCTATAGCGTTTTGTAATTTTTTTATAATTAATAAAATGACCCCCTGCCTTGTTTTTGCTTTTTACCAAACAAACGTTTGGTCAATTTTTTGCCGTTTTTATTACTACCCTATGTTAATATGTTAATATCTTTTTTTGTCTATGTCCTGTAAATTTTGTATACGCAACGCTTCGACGTTTTACGTTCATATTTCACCAAAGATTTACGCCAAAGTTTTACGTAAATCATGACCTAAAAGTTCAGCACAAATTCCATTCAATTTTACTTCGAAGTTTTACGTTTTTTCTTCGCACATTTTGCGACATAGTATAACCACATTCTATGCGTATACGTGTACATTTTTGCTCTCCCCAGTCAATATATATGCATTTTTTTGAAATTTTTTTTACTTCATAATTGATTGAATGCCAAAGGATTACACCGACTGCCCTATAGTTTTTGAAATTTTTTTTTGCAAAATAGTTGCATAAGTAAAAAGTATTCGTATATCTTTGTATTGTATTACGGCGGTGGGAATGGCAAGGTGCTCTAATAATCTTGATATTATTTCTTTTGATATCTACAAGGGTTATTACTCACCACTCATTCATGGAGAAAGTAATATCGTTATTTAACATCTTGAATAGTACACGTTAGGAGAACGAAATCTAAGCCAATATGTCACGCAAGGGCATTTCGGTATTGGGAAATATGAAGTACTTTATCGATATCATTCGGGTCTATAGTCACGCAAGGGCTATGTCAAATGGTTTGAATGGTTGCGTTTGTTGGGGGAGAACCCAACAGATAAAAGGGAAAAGATTTACGAAAAGTATTTCGCCAATTAGGTAGGAGTAAATTATCAATGGGAAAGTGTACGGCGCTTGTGACGAATGAAGGCGGCGCTAATAGTCATTCACAAGATAGCCAATGTGCGGCAACATCCGAAAAGGAACACCCAACACGAAAGTTAGGGGTTAAGTTTATCTGTTACTTAGAATAGCGCATCGAAAGAAAATTATTTCTTAGGTCTTAAAACCGTGGACGGTCTTTACTAAAGTTCGACTCTTTAGCACGGTTCTGTGCAATATTGCACTTTAATTATTTAATTATTTATCATGTCAAAAATTAAGACAAACACAAAGAAAACCGTTTCATTAACTTCTGTTCTCACAAAAGAGCATAGAGATTTCATTAACAAGACCTACCTTTCACCGAGTGGTCACATGAAATATTTCATTCATGATGAACTTGGTAAAAAAGCCATTCGTGCTATTGTAAAAGATAGAAACGAAAAATTTGGTACATCAGTAACGGTAGAGCAAATATTAGGTAAAGGAAATCCAAATAAGATAATGGAATTCATGTCTGAATACCGCAAGAATTCAAAAGACGGAAAGCGCAAAGATGCAATCTCCATGTACTTCTTTATTCAAGCGATTGGTAAGTTTATCGAAAGCAAAAAAGTTGCTAAGAAAAAGTAAGACTGCCAGACTTCAGATGATTTTTTGATAGGGACATTTATGTCCCTTTTTTTATGCCCTATAGTTAGGGGATTTTTTAACGTGAAATCATTTTCACACTCACTATTTATTACTATGACAAATTTTATTTTCTCAAGTTCTGTTCAGTTGAACAGACATTTAGACATCCTTGAAGAAGCAAGGGAGACTCGCCTGGCGGAAATCCGTGAAGAAGCAGATCGCCAGATTGCCATGCTTATGGAACAAATAGGCGAAGTAGACTTAGGCGAATTAGGTCTAGTCGAATGGGACGTTTAGGCGTACCAAAACCACGTTTGGAATAAATAGAGGTTCGATTCCTCTGCGTGGTTCAACGTACAATGGTGTGCGTTATAAATCATAATCTATGTATAATATAGCACGTTTTTTTAATTCGCTGAACTATGTCTGTATTGTCTGCGCCTGTCTTATGGTGTTGGGCAATATTGACTTTTGCGAAAATATGGAGGAGTTGAAGACTTTAGCCTTCAATGGATTCCTCATTCTTATGGCAGGGCAATACTTCCGTGTTGTCAGTTTATTAATCTTAAAAGGAGAACAATGAAAAATACATACAAATACGAAATTATCGAACAAGCCGTATCACACGGCAAATTTTTCACACGCAGAGACTTCTATGGGTTCGTGTGGTGGGCTAGGGAAAAGATATACAAAAGTGAACCTTTCTATGACCAACAACTTGCCAAGTGGATTAGCGAGGGGTTGATAGAAAAGGTGGCGAAGAACAAGTATGCGGCTGGGGACTTAGCGGAGACATACCTCGAAGACCCAAAGGTTCATAGAGCAATCATCAAGGAGCGAAGGGAGCAGAAGAAAACAGACAACCTTGCACAGTCCTTAGTGGGTAAGATGATTCAGAGGGTAATTTGGCTCAACCCAAATGACATGCCTCGTGATTGGAGTGGTTCGCCAGTCGTGCTCGTATTGAGTAACGGAATGTGTATTATGCCACAGCGAGACGATGAGGGTAACGATGCAGGCGCACTGAGAGTGTGCGATTGGAATACGATTGATGAAATCGGAATTATTGGTAAGAACTAGAAGTTCAATTTGTTAATGTTAAATAGTAAAGTATGAGAGAGTCTTATATACTAGAGTGGAGAGAGGTTTTTAATTCACTGAGACGTGAGGTCGGGCAAGACCTTGCAATAAATGATTCAAGTCCAAGTAAAATTGAATGTTCAATCAGACATTGGGGTAATTGGGATTACGATTGGGAAGAAGGTGGTGATGGTGATATGGTTCTATGTGATAGTTCTAGGTCTGCTATGATAGACATAGTAAAGCACATTCACAACAAGTACCCAGCCTTCAATGTCCATTGGTACATGAGTGAGAAGAATTGGATTGATTTTATAATTATAAAAACGATATGATGAGACAAGTTTTTTATTCGATTAGACGTAGACTACATCCTGTCTACCAACGTGACCTTGAGTTTTATTCTCAAGACGACAATGAGTTAGTATGCTGTATCAGAGGATGGGGTAAGTGGTATGGTGATTCTGAATTGGAAGATGAATCAGTTTCAGAACTGATTGATATGATGCATCATGTCAAGAAAGACAATCAAGAGTTTGATATTGACTTCGACATTTCAGAGAAGGAGCGAATTTATTTTATCGTCCAAAAAAGAGAGCAATGAATTACGTAGAATACTACAAGCGGAATCGCTTACTCAAACCAGGCAGTACGAATGCGAAGACATCCAAAAGTGAAACGCCTACTGCCATTATGTATATGTCCCCGTATAAGGACAATGACTTCGGACGGAACGTCTGTTCACATGCCAAGACTTGTATGAAGCCCTGCCTATCTGAGGCGGGGCGTGGCAAGTTCAGTAGTGTACGTGTGGCTCGGAGGAACAAGACAAACTTTTTCTTCAGTGACAAACGTGCGTTCCTTACTCAGCTGAACAATGATCTGGAGCGACTAGCCAAACGAAAACACACGACTGCCGTGCGTATGAACGGCACAAGTGACTTGGACTTCGTGTCTATGCTGCGAGCAATGCAGAAGGTTGACGTATTGCAGTACAAGAATCTTCAGTTCTATGACTACACCAAGAATCCAAATCGTGTCAAGCGTTTCGCAGGTACTAACTACCTACTGACGTTCAGTTACGATGGGCAGAATTGGGATGATGCAGAGACATCGATGACAGATTATAATACGCCTGTGTCTGTGGTGTTCAACCTCAAGAAAGGTGAAGCACTGCCGAAGACCTGGCGAGGGTTCGATGTCGTGGATGGTGACGTGGCGGATGACATTATGATTGGCAAGAGAGGTAAGTACATACTCGGACTTCGGTTCAAAGGAACTAAGGCTAGGTTGGAGGAGGGCATTCAACTTGGCTTTGTAGTAGACAGCCCATTTATTTTTAACTCTTAAATATAATTATGAAAGACAATAAATTATTGAACGAAGTTATTTCATTTCTAATGGATAATGAACAATATGGCGATGATTGGGGAGAGCATATCGAATTACTTAATAAACTAACAGAAGAGAAATAATGGGCTACTTAACAATATTTTATTACGAGACCTATGAGGGTAAGAGGTATCATTTTCATACGCAGCATTGCTACCGTCCAGCGTCCACAAAGGCATGGAAACAACTAAAAAAAATACTCAGTGAGAAGAGAGATAATATTCGCACCATAGGTTATGATATAGGCGATGAGCCAATGGCTTTAAGATACGAATGGAAAGGTGAGTTTATAAAATTAGGATAATTAAATAAGGAAGTATGAGATATAATGCAACAATAAGATGGATTGACAACGGAAACATTCAAGATGTAGTTATGAAGATTGGAGAGGTAGGCTGGGATGACGATGACATCTTCTTCTACCTTGAGGATGAAAAAGAAATTGAAGAGTTTAAGAAGGAAGGCTCACACGAGTGGGTATTAGTTAACATAAATAAGGAATCGTGAAGAAACTTTTAGCAAGAATAGTAACGCTGCTCAGTACTGAGACAGAGCAGTTTAGTCAAGCCAAGAAAACGCTTGAGGATTTAGGGTACGTGATAGATGTTTGTCACATATGCACCGTCACTGATCGGTACGAGTGTACAGAGGAGGACGCCAAGGATATATTGAATGACGTGTACAACGAGGTGTGTGACATAATCGATGAACGCGTAATTGATAGGTGTGAATTTTTAGAATATAAATACAAGGAATCATGAAAGATTATATTATTTACGACAGAGCCAACGATACAATGTTACGCTTCGAAAAGAGTGGAGAGGTAATCATCTACGGCAATAAGCAAGAAGCTATTGATGATTTGTACGGAAACGAAGAGGTTGTGGCGATTGAAGACCTATCCATTCGCAATCAGCAAATTATTTCACAACAATTAAAGAAGGAATCATGAGTGAAGAAACATTATTCGACATTTTTATGACAGCCATATGCTTCGCAATCGTAGCACTTGGGATTTTATCATTTATCATTTTATAGTTATGAAACACAGGATAGAAATAATAGATTGGAAATGGGTAGCCGTAGTAACTATTATACTATGGATTTGGGCAGCACTTTTAAATTAGAAATGATGCAAGTAATAAACACTAAGACTGGCGAGGATATAACTCGTGATTACCTTGCCCTACTTGAGGGCAAGATGACTAAACAAGAATTTGAAAAAAAATATAATCTAAAATAAAAATTATGAAGTACAAAAGACACTTAGTAGAACTTAAATCAGTTGGGAGTTTTGTAGACGTTATAAACTCTATAGTCTACCCGGCAAACAAAGATGGTACACCAGATCTTAACTGCCCAACGGCATTGTCGTTTGACTTTGACGAGTTTCTCGACGACAACTCAGAGTGGTGGGATGCCATGAGTAAGGAGGATAACACTCTATTGTGGAGTACAATGTTAAAAATAGCAAAGGAATTAAATTAGAAATTATGGGAAGATATTATACAGGAGATATAGAAGGTAAGTTTATGTTCGGTGTTCAAGGCAGCGACGCTGGAGAACGATTCGGTGCAGTTGAAAGTAATGTGATAAGTTATTCAGTATCTAGGAGATGTTACGATGACATCGTAAAGGAGCTCAAGTCTATTGAGAAGAGCGGATGCTTAGAGAGAGCGGAGGCAATAATGAGAGAAGGCTACGAGCCGAAATCGCATTTCGCTCAGACTCCAGAAAGGAGAGACTTAGAAGATTATGCTGACTACCGAATGGGTATGAAAATCAAGCAGTGGTTTGATGACAATCCAAAGGAGGACTACCTATCCTTTGAAGCAGAATGTTAACAGATGTTAAAAATTTGTTATTGCAAATTATTATTTGTAAAATTGTTAAAATTACTTTCAAAAAGAGTGCATTCACACTCACTAAAATTAAATTATGAATAAACTACACTTAAAAGATTTTTGGATTGAAGAAATCAAAGAGATTGCTAGGGGTAACCTGGTGGACTTGGAGGTTGTATTCACGCTCGATGATACCGCAGTGCCTATCAAATGGCAAAAGAAGTTAATACCAATGGAAAATATAGAGCAGTTCTACTACGACGAGGGGTTAGACCATCGTGAGTTGTTAGGGCCATCACACCTTGATTCTTCGTATGACAGAGTGTGGAAGGTTGATTTTTGGGATGAGGTAAGAGACGGATACCTAGAAGATTTCGTCAAGGATTATTTAATTGAAAACTTAAAATAGAATTTATGGGAATGTTTAGTTGGATTACAATGGATACGGGAAGAAGTATCCGCAACAGACACGCTGAGGGCTACAAGCCACGGACAGTGTATATGCGAGACCAGAAGGGGAACGTGTGGACAGAGCATGAGTACGATGGGTATGGTGTGTTCGGTGGCAAGGACTTTTATCAGTTGCTCGCAGAGATGAATCGCGTTGAGGGGTTGACGGGTGATGTGAACAATGATCGGCAGATTGGTATAGACTTGGCGTTTAGTGATAATCCATTCATATCACCGACACTTAACGAGCAGTATGATTCGCCTTGGGTTGGAGAGCACAATCAAACGTGCCCTGACCAAGGTTATTTCTGTCAAGACAAATACGAGGAGGATGATGAGACATGGTAGTTTATTTTCAGGTATAGGTGGGTTTGATCTGGCAGCTCAATGGATGGGTTGGCAGAACGTATTCCACTGCGAATGGGAAGATTTCCCACGCAAAATATTAAAACATCATTTTCCTAAATCAGTATCATATGGAGACATTAAAAAAACAGACTTTACTATTCACAGGGGACAAATCGACATCCTCTCAGGGGGATTCCCCTGTCAACCTTACTCCGTCGCAGGTAAGAGAGAAGGTAAAAACGACGATAGACACCTCTGGCCGGAAATGCTTAGAGCAATACGAGAAATTAAACCAAGGTACGTCGTGGGCGAAAACGTTCGTGGACTGCTTAGTTGGAATGGAGGATTGGTTTTCGATGAGGTGCAAGCTGACTTGGAAAATGAAGGCTTCGAAGTCATCTCGTTTATACTTCCAGCTGCAAGCGTCAACGCCCCGCACAAAAGAGATAGGGTATGGTTTGTTGCTCACGCCAACGACCAGGGAGGACGTAGTAAACTTGGAGACATTTCAAAAGCGGATGGAGAAGTATCCCAACGGAACGACTATGCCGAATTTAGCTACCCAAGTAAGCAGCATGATGTTGCCAACACCCAAGGTTCAGGACGAACGCCATGCACTGAGGGACAGGGGCAAGAGCAATCTAGGCGAGGAGATGGCAGAGGTCGGATATCAACGCACTGGGACTCCTTCCCATCTCAACCCCCTGTTCTGTGCGGAGATGATGGGATTCCCCGTGAATTGGACGGTATCACCTTTCCTAAGTGGAGAAAAGAATCAATCAAAGGATACGGCAACGCAATAGTACCGCAGGTAGTGTATCCCATATTCAAAGCAATCGAAAGATTGGATTAGTTAACCTCAATAATTTAAATGGAATTAAGTAAACATCAGAAGAAAGAAAGGATGACAAGCATAATGCAACACGTTGGCATCATAAAGGATAACCTACTAGACATGTATCAATTGATGGATGTCATGGATAACGATACTAGGTTAGAGATTCGAGATAATATTAGTAATGTCAAGGATGAGCTCAATGCAATTCTTATGGCGAGTAAATGGCAATTTGAAATTAAGTAAATGAAAATGAGTAAAGCACAGGTAGATGCAACGATAGATTTCTACGTAAGGTATATGCAATTCGTAAAGACACTCAATGATGACCTGCACCACGCAGCTGTCATGTATGCTGGTCGTCTCAAGACTGACGAGTCTGATGACGTTAATGTAAACGCTCAAGACGTTGAGCGCAAATCAAATTAAATGAATCATAAAGAGAAGTTTGATCGGTGCGTTGGAGTTGTGTCCAGGCGTACAGGAGTTCCCGAGAAGAAGATTCTATCAGGAGCTAGGGCAAAGCCCGTAGTTGATGCAAGGCATCTATTGTATTACAGTTGTCATCGTATGGGGATGGGCATAAGCTACATCATACCATATATAACTATGGCTACTGACGGCAAGATGTCTCCAGTGTACAACTCTATCGGGTACGCCATTGAGAAGGTTCATGTCTTGGCTAAGAATAGCGACGACCTGAATGATATGATAAACGAAATAGTTAACGAATGCAGTTAGTAGATGTATATTGCCATGGTGTGGTTATACTGGGCCTAATTACATATGCTGCTGCACTGATAAGATATATCATATGGGGAGAGTAATTAATGATTTGTACCTAGAAGCAATGGATGCCTCTGAAGGTATTCATTTTGACAACGCCTGCATTTTTGCAGGATACAAGATCAGTAAAAACAAGGATGGCGAGGTAAGTGTAGTAGAAACGGGCTCACATAGCAGGTCAAACTATCGTCCAGCAACCGAGGAGTCCATTGAACTTTTATTGAAAAATGGTTGGGTAGCAGGAGTTAAACAACTATATTTAAACAAGTACCACGATTTGGCGGAAAGGTCAGATGATAAGTGGGCTTTATTTGCTAATAATAAATTAAATAGATTTTATGAACGTTTTCCAGAAATTAAGTAGTATACCAATTAAGGACCGGGTAAAGAGAAAGGGTCAGTTAAATTATGTGTCATGGGCAGATGCCTGGTCATTAATTAAGAAGCATTATCCTGATGCACAGCGTACAGTGTACGAGCATGAGCATACTGGGTTGAACTTCTTCAGTGATGGGCATACGGCATATGTCAAGGTCGGGATTACCATTGATGGGCTAGAGCATATTGATATGCTTCCCGTGATGGACTACCGGAACAAGGCTATATCTGTAGATACCATGACGGCATTCGATGTCAACAAAACAATCCAAAGATCAACTGCTAAGGCGATTGCCATGCATGGATTGGGATTGCAGTTGTGGACAGGTGAGGACTTACCTGGAGATAATCAAGATGATCCACCTAAGAAGACCAACAAGAAGCCAACGCTAAAGGTTGGTGATTCCAATTGGGGAAAGGTTGAGCAGTATGTAAATGCAAACAAAGGCAAGGTTCAGTTTGATGAATTGGTATCTAATCTTGAAACCAAGTATGCTAAGTTGTCTCAGGCGGTAATCAAAGAACTCAAGAAGAATGTCTAGGGGTCATATGAGTGCAGTATCAAAGCTCAAGAATGATGAGATGTACTATGGAGAGTTTGGGCAGAAGTGGCTGTCCAACTCCGACATCTCTACACTACTGAACAACCCAGCGATGTTTCGCAAGGGTAAGTCAGACAGCAAGGCTCTTATTATGGGACGTTACTTCCATTGGGCTATACTTGAGCCTGAGAAGGCTGAAACGATTACTTGTGTAGAAGCAACCACAAGGTCTACTAAGGTGTACAAGGAGGCCACGAGAGACGGCAATATCGCTATGCTATGCCATGAGAAAGACCAGGTGGATGAGATGGTTAAGGCCATCAAGAGTAACTTCGACTTTTTCGAGGGCATATACGAGGATGGCAACATATTCGAGACTCCTGAGGTTGGTAGTCTATTTGGTCTACCTTGGAAGGGTAAGGCTGACATTTTGAGTAGCAACAGGATCATTGATCTAAAGACTACTTCGGGCATCAGCAGCTTCAGGAACTCAGCATACAAGTTCAACTACGATAGCCAAGCCTACATATATCAGCACCTGTTTGGTGTGCCTATGGAGTTTTGGGTTATCGATAAGAACACGCTGGCAATGGGTCAGTTCCATTGTTCTGATGAATTTCTGCGATCTGGAGAGCAGAAGGTGAAGGAGGCTTCAGAAATTTATAATCGATTTTTCGGGGAATCCTCCACCGAATCAATCGAGAATCATTATATTGTGGAGGAACTTTAAATCTAATTAAAATGTCAAAAGAGAAAATTTTCGCAAACGGATTCTCATTCAAACGTAATGAGAACGCACCTGACTTCGTTGTCGGACGTATGAGCTTGAAAGCAGAAGATGCTATCCAGTTTATTAAAGACCGTACAAAGAATGGTTGGGTAAACCTCAACATCAATCAAAGCAAGGGTGGCAGTTATTATGTGGAACTAGATACCTACGAGCCTAAAGTAAAGGAGGAGCAACCTTTTTAAAAAAGCTCATCTTTCTAAAGCAAGGGGGGCTACGGCTCCCCTTTTTTAGGACAACCATATGACGACTTTTTGGTTACCAACACTAATAATATTTTTTATATCTGAATTTGTTTTTACAACGAATATTTTGGGATGTAAAGTCGTCAGGTCGTCATAACCTTTGATATATATAACTTTTATCGTCATAAAATCATCATAAGAAATGACAATTTCTATATTTAAGAACATAAAAGATACAACACAACCCTTTGAGAGGGATGTGCTGCACATCTTAGAAAGAATCAGGGAGGGGGCTTCCAGGGATGTAATAAAGGACATTCGTGGGGAGCGAGACAAGTCAAGGAGAAATCAATTGAAGCAGGATTTACCAGCTATATGTTTCTCCGGGACTTTCAAGAAGAGAGCAGACAACGCTTTGATTAAGCATAGTGGCCTTATGTGTTTAGACTTCGATGGCTACGACAGGCAAAAGGACCTGCTAGAGGATAAGGAGAAGTTCAAGCAAAACAAGTTTGTATACTCAGTATTCCTTTCTCCATCGGGCAAGGGTCTTAAAGTATTGGTGAAAGTTCCAGCTGATGAAAGCAATCACAAGAACTATTTCAATAGCCTTGAGAAATACTTCAAGTCCGATAAGTTTGATAAGACGTGCAAGAACGTTAGTCGTGTATGCTACGAGTCCTATGACCCTTTGATCCATATCAATGAGAATAGTTCCGTTTGGGATAAGGTCGAGGAAGATAGTTACACGGAGCTGATGAAGAACAGGGACAAGCCCTCGATACCAATCACGGATGAAAACAAAATCATTGACATACTGGTGAAGTGGTGGGAGAAGAAGTACCCAATGGTCGAGGGGCAAAGGAATCATAACGTTTACATATTAGCGGCTGCGTTTAATGATTTTGGAATAAATAGGAGTCTTGCCGAGTTTTATTTACGTCAATATGCAGCAGAAGGTTTCAATGAGGAGGAAATCATGGCCACCATTGTTTCGGCATATAGTCACACGGCAAAGTTCGGTAGTCGATACTACGAAGACCAAGACAAGATGCAGTACGTCAGAGACAAGATGAGGTCGGGTGTATCAAAAAAAGATATACGATGCCAGCTTGAGCCATTAGAGGAGAAAGGGGTGGATATTGATGGCATCCTTAAGTCGGTTGAGCAAGAACAAGAGGAGCAGATGTTCTGGACTAAATCGGATAAGGGTAAGGTGAGCATCGTACCTCTGTCGTTTAAACTGTTCCTGGAAGATAACGGGTTCTATAAGTACAACCCTGAGGGTAGTAAGAACTATGTCTTTGTAAAGGTGACCAACAACCTGATTGACCACACCTCAGAGAAGGAGATAAAGGACTTCGTTCTGAATTACGTGCTAGACCTGGAGGACTTGTCGGTGTACAACTACTTTGCTGAGAGCGTTAAGTATTTCCGAGAGGAGTTCCTGACCTTGCTATCATCTATCGATGTATACTTCATTGAGGACGAGAAGGACTCAAGCTACCTGTACTATCGTAATTGTGCTGTAAAGGTTACGCCAAAGGAGATAATACCTATCGACTATATGGATCTGGGCGGATACGTTTGGAAAGACCACGTAATTGATAGGAACTTCCTGATGTGCAAGCCTAGGGAATGCGATTACAAGACGTTCATTCATAACATATGTGGCAAGGACGAGAATCGTATTCTATCTATGGAGTCTACCATTGGCTTCCTTATGCATGGATACAAGAACATGTCGTACTGCCCAGCAGTCATATTAAATGACGAGGTGATAAGCGATAACCCTGAGGGTGGAACGGGAAAGGGTATCGTAATGAATGCCCTATCTCAAATGAAGAAGCTAGTCACTATTGATGGTAAGTCATTTACGTTCGAGCGTTCGTTTGCATATCAATTGGTGTCAGCGGACACTCAGATACTATGCTTCGATGATGTACGCAAGGCGTTTAACTTTGAGCGGCTGTTCTCGGTGGTTACTGAGGGGCTAACTCTAGAGAAGAAGAACAAGGATGCCATCAAGATACCCTTTAAGAGGTCGCCCAAGATTGCCATCACAACCAACTACGCCATCAAGGGTAAGGGTAATTCCTTTGAGCGACGTAAGTGGGAGTTAGAACTTCATCAGCATTATAGCAAGGACTTCACTCCACTAGATGAGTTCGGAAAGCTGATGTTCGGGGATTGGGATGATGATGAGTGGTGTGACTTCGACAACTACATGATATCGTGCCTACAGATGTATATGAAAGATGGCCTTATCAAGAGTGAGTTCGTTAACCTTGCCATACGTAAGCTCAGTGCTGAGACCTGCCACGAGTTCATTGAATGGTGTGGCTTGATAGACGGGGCAAAGCCATCAGACCTAATAAGGCCTAACATTAGGCTGCGTGCTAATGAGTTGTACATGAGGTTTACTGATGACTATCCCGACTTCGCACCTAAGGCCAAGATGTCTGTGTCCAGGATAAAGTTCCATCGGTGGCTCAGGGCATATGGAACGTTCAAGTATTCCAATGTAGAGGAAGGCAAGGACATGGAGGGTAAGTGGATTTTGTTTGGAAATGAAAAGAATGACGATGTTCCGTTTTAGGCACTACCAAGAAGAGATAATACATAGTGCTGTAGAGAAGATAAATCAATACGGCTTTGTGTATTTGGCGATGGAGGTCAGGACGGGGAAGACACTTACTAGTTTAGGCATATGCAAGGAGCTTGGGGCAAAGAGCGTTCTGTTCTTGACCAAGAAGAAAGCAATCAGCTCAATACAAGGTGACTACAATATGTATGCACCCGGTTACGACATCACAGTTATTAACTACGAGTCGATGCACAAAGCACCTCAAACCAAATGGGATGTTGTGGTTTTGGATGAGGCTCACGGGCTTGGGGCATTCCCTAAACCATCCAAGAGGGCGAAGGGTGTGTTCACACTCATCAAAAAGACGAGGGCGAAGGTAATCCTGTTATCAGGTACGCCAACCCCCGAATCCTATTCACAGATGTTTCATCAGGTTTATGGTATACCCGGCAACCCATTTTCAGAGTTCAAGAACTTCTACAGGTTTGCGGATAGGTATGTTATAATCAAGGAGCGAAACCTAGGGCATCACAGAGTTAAGGACTACAGTGGAGCAACCAAGGGTACTATGGAACTTATGAAGCCGTATATGATATCGTTTTCTCAGAAAGACGCTGGTTTCGAGGTTGATACCCAAGAGAATGTTCTAAGGGTTAAGATGTGCGACAGTACATATGACCTAATGCACAGACTAAAGCGTGATCTGGTCATTGAGGGATCAGAAGAGGTTATTCTTGCAGATACTGCTGTCAAGTTAATGAGCAAGATTCATCAGATGTGCAGCGGAACTGTTAAGTTTGAAAGCGGCAATAGTATGGTCCTGGACTACAATAAGGCTGAGTTTATCAAAGAAAGGTTCAAGGATAAGAAGATAGGTATCTTCTACAAATTCAAGGAAGAGCTGAATGCCTTGAAAGAAATATTTGGAGACAGCCTATGCACTGAACTTGACGACTTCAATGGAAGCGATAAGAACATCGCCTTACAGATTGTAAGTGGTAGGGAGGGCATAAGCCTGCGAGAGGCGGATGCTTTAGTATATTACAACATAGACTTCAGTGCGACATCGTACTGGCAATCTAGGGATAGGATGACCACAAAAGACAGACTCAAGAATGATATCTATTGGGTCTTTGCTGAGAAGGGCATAGAGACAAAGATTTACAAGACGGTTAGTGGCAAGAAGGACTACACATTATCACACTTTAAAAAGGATTTTTTATGAATATAAATAAAGAAAAGATAGTATTGGATGTATGTTGTGGCCCTAAAGGGATGTGGTTTGATAAGCACGATGAAAGAGCTTTGTATCTTGACAGAAGATGTGAAACTCACATTGACCACTATCCTTGTGGTACAAAAACCAACATTATTAATCCTGATATAATAGGAGATTTCACAGATATTAAACAACCTGACAACTCATTTTATCACGTTGTCTTTGACCCCCCACATATTAAACAGAAGTCACAATCTCAAATAACTAAGAAGTATGGCTCTCTGCAAGATGATTGGCAGGATATGATTAGGCAAGGGTTTAAGGAATGCTTCAGGGTATTAAAGCCAAATGGAACTTTGATATTTAAATGGAATGAGGTTCAGTTCCCAATTAAGGACATCTTAAAGCTTACCGACAAGAAGCCATTGTACGGACACAAGTCAGGCAAGAAAATGCAAACGCATTGGGTCTGCTTTATTAAATAGTCAGTTGATTTTATTTACTTCGGACTTTAGTATCTTAAAGTATGCGAGAGCAACAAATCCAATTCAAAAGAATCAAAGAACTCGAAGCTGATGGTTATTACGTTATAAAACTTATAAAAACGAATAAGAATGGCATTCCTGATCTCATTGCGATACCACCTGGAGCGGATGTATTATTTTCTGAAATTAAAACTAAAAATGGGAAACTATCAAAACTACAAGAATACAGACTCAGAGAACTTGAGCGACACGGATGCAGGACCGAGGTATATGGTCCAGATAAATGACTTCCTTATTGAGAGGCTAGTTGATTTACCAAGAGACATAAGACAATCTACAGTTAACATGGTTATGTCAAACGCAGAAGAACTTCCAATTACTATAGAAGAGCCTAACTCAGTGGGATTCATAGTAAAGGATCAAAACAGCGAAGACATGTTCATGGAGCTAGAATATTATAATGACGGCATAGACCCTTTTTATATACTAGATATTAATGAGATAACATCAGACGAATATTTAGATTACTTAAACCTAAACAAAACTATAAATGAAATCGAACAGAACGGGAACATTCGAGGCAATAAAGAATCAAATTGCGGAGATTAACAATGTAGATGTAGACAGTCTATTAAGTAAAACAAGAAAGCATGAGCTGGTTAGAGTTAGATGCATGGCGTACAACATATTGTATTACAAGTATGGTGCGAGCCTGAGTCAAATAGGTAGAATTTTTGGAAGACACCACGCAACCATCATACATGGATTAGAAACTCATAAAAGTTTACTTGCTACTGATGAAACGTATGTTAGCGAATACGGCCACACGGAAAGTTTGGTTCAAAATGGACAACAAACAAGCTCAAGAAATAGGGCTATAAGCATCCTAGAATCAATAGAATCGTTTACAACAATAGGCAAAAAAATAATGTTTGTTGAAAAGTTGCTAGAATCTTTTGACAATAAGTCAATAAATTGTGACAATGAATCCGAAACTTGAAAATAAAATCGAAAAGATAATCGGATATAAAACCTGGGCAGACCGACGCAAGATTGATGCCCTTTTAGAAATGGATTGTGTTATGTACACAAACCTTGGAATCGACTCTACTTTAGAAGAAAAAAGAAACGTCAAGATGATGTCTAAACGCATATACAGGGGTATAAGCAAGATAGATAAGACGCTTGGCGATACTATGATGAGGGCAATGGATAGGTAATGATACGACACGCACACAGGTTTCTACACATATTGACGACGATGGAAGAACTTCATGATCTGGTCAATAGTCTTTACGAAGCCTGGGCGGACGAAGAGTACGATGTGGTTGAAGAGATAGTAGAAGAAATCACTGAAATACTTAAATCCATAGACAATGACTGAAGTTAGACCTAGGCTGAGTGGGCAAAGACTAGCCGCCTACAACAACCTTACAAGCAAAGAGAAACGTTTGTTAATCGTAGGAGATATTCACGAGCCTTTTTGCGCTCCAGGATATCTTGATTTCTGCGTAGAGACTTATCAAAAATTTAACTGTAATGCCGTACACTTCTGTGGGGACATCATCGATAATCACTATGCCTCATACCATGAGACAGACCCAAATGGACTCTCAGGAGGGATGGAGCTTGACTTTGCAATAGAGAAGGTTCAGGAGTGGAGCAAAGCATTTAAGACCGCCACGGTTTGTATAGGCAATCATGACCGGCTCATAGCCCGGAAAGCGTTCTCATCTAACATACCAAAAGCTTGGATTAAATCCTACAATGAAGTGCTTGGCACTAACTGGGATTGGCAGCCCCGCTTTGTTATTGATGGCGTGCAATACGTACATGGCGAGGGGGGGACTGCCCGTACTAGAGTTAAGAACGATATGATTAGCTGTGTTCAAGGGCACATTCATACGCAGTGCTACGTCGAGCATCTATGCGGACAGCACAAAAATATTTTTGCCATGCAGGTGGGTTGTGGCATAGATAGGGACTCGTATTCTCAAGCCTATGCTCGCAACTATAAGAAGCCAGCTATCGCCTGTGGCGTTGTCATAGGAGGACACACTGCTATTAACGTGATGTTTGATTCCTAGCCTGCATTCGCATTATTATCTCGTCTTCAACATCTACCAACTCTTGCATTCGGTCATCTATCTGATTGTCTCTGAGGTCATATTTTTTTCTTATAACCTCATACTGCTCGGGCTCGTTTTCCTTCAGGACGTATAGTTGCTTTATTGTAAAATACTCCAATGCTCTTTCTATTGTTCTTGAGTCTACCCTCTCCTTCTCAGCAGCCTTCATAGCATTGTCAATATCCTGATAAAGAAGGTACTTCTCTCTATTGTGGATGCGTAAATACGCTTTTGTCTTGTCATCGTATTTAATACTAGGATTCCATTCTCCTGATCGTCTTCCGTTATCATCTACAGAGTAAGAAACATATTGCTTCATTTGATCTACTGTAAGGTCGTGTTTCTCCATAACCTCTCCATACAGCTGCTCAATGTAAGCATCGCTAAATTTATGGTCAGGCCCCATCCTCTTGGCGTATGACTTGACCTTGCTAACATATCGCTCCGCATCAACTGGTATTAATCCAAATGCAGCCAATGATTGATAGATGTAAAGATCTTTCAAAATACTTTGACTTTCAGGAGATATCCTCTTGACAACCTTATTTCCTAGCAAGTCTTCATCTTCATACTCTCCAGTAGTATATAATTGATAAGTGTCGTACATCTCCATAAAGCCTTCAACGGCTATTCCAGCAGTACCTAAGTAATCTGTTGTTTGATTCTCACTATCCCAAATCTTAATAAAATCCTCTTTTCCTGTAGTTTCCTCGATAACATAGTTTGCTACTCGCTTAACAACATTATCTGCTATTGGTATAGGAGAAAACACATCCGCAAACATTGTAGATCCTCTGTATGCCATAAACTGCTCAAAGTCTTTTTTAGGTATAGCATATCCTAAGAAGTCCACCATCTCTCCATCTTTTTCCTCTTCATATCCAAGCACTTCTGCCACCTTATTCATAATGACTCTGCCCACTGCGTATCCTATAGCGTGGTATACAGCCATCTCTGCCGCAGTACCTGCCAACGACCCACTTGCTGCTACCCGGTCTTCTCGTGTTGTTCTAGGGTTTGTTAAAGCTCTAACATCAGAGTACATTCTTGCCTTCTGAGCCATTATAAAGTTTGAGAATGGTAAAATAGTTTTTCTCAGAAGACTCAATCCCATTCCTTTCTTTGTGAATAATTCGCCTCGCAATCTAGTATCTGAAGGTGCTTGGTTTCTTGAGACCATCATATCCGCATATGAGGCTGCCTCCTCATTCCACTGGTGATTGGCCCAGTCGATATTTTTATGTGTCAACCCCATCTTTTTAAGCCTCTTTTTATAGAATGCTATAAATGAAGCACGAGCTGCCGCTGAGTCAGCAGCACCAACAGACACCTTAAGAGCAACTTCAGATGGCACACCTAACGCAAGGTACACCTTGGATGCGAGAGACCTAGACTTAGACAACTGAAGTGCAACTTTCTCTTCGGTATTCTCCTCATACCTAGTATCTGCACCTCTGTTGGCGATTGCCATTCCCGATCTATTGATGGCCTTATTTATTGCACTTCCAGGAACAAATGTTTTTGCAGAATCAGGCTTCATCAACATTAAGGGAGCCTGAAATAGCGTGTTCACTAATGCACTAGCTGCTTGCTTGACAGGCTGCATTGTGCTAAATAACGCCTTCGCATACCCAAGCTTAAATATTGGATCTAGATATCTCATTATGGCTGTTTGAGCATCCTTCTCTATTGCCGAAACATAATGATTGTCTCCCTTGACATTCTCTCTATAGCCATTCACTCTGTCTCTTAGCCTTGCAGCATTCTTTTCGCTTCCTGCTATAGTTTCAAACTCAGGAGAGTTCATGTATGCATCAATTTGAGCGAGAGCGGCTGCTGTTTTTGTATCAACCACCATCTCGTTCATCTTGTTGTAAGCTACCTCATCAAAATTGAAGTTTATATTCCTGTCCTTAGGTAGTTTATATGGCCTCTCTGTTTCTATACCGGCTGATGACTCTGAATCATAATTAAGTTTATGAAATTTGGCTGCCACACTTACTTTAACTCCCTCCGTAGAAAAGTATAAGTCGGGAAAATAGTTTTGATCCGGATCAAGTTTCTTGTTTCTTAGCGATAGGTTCATCTCCTGAAACTCTGAAAAGTTTTCGCTGAACTTATTCCTGTAGTAATTAACAAGCTTTATGTTCTCAGCATCCATCTTGGCCTCTACTTCCTGAAAAGAATTAGCATCTTTAAGAATCTTGTCATACACCTTCTGAAGAACTTTATATGTTTTTTCGTCCGTGGTTTTGTACTTCTCTAAAGATTGTTCTACTAGACCCTTTCTTCTTTTGAATGCTTCTGCGGTCTCAACGCCACTATCAACTCTAGCAACAAAAGCGTATATACCTCTTTCAAAAGTATTCTCTGCTGTTTGATACTTATTCTTTCGGAGTTTATTGTACTCATTAAAATAATTGTTTACGATTGTTCTAGCACTAGCAGCCCCTGACACTAATTTATTTACGCCTGACGCTTCTAATATTTTGAACCCTTCGTTTTGACCCCCAAAAACTCTCTCAAACTCCATTGCAAGCTGATTGACAACGCTGCCGTAAAACCTACCAATCAAAGTAGACCTTCTGCCCGAAACACCTCTCTTCACGTCTGCCTTGACGTTTCTAGCACCTTCATATGCCAAAGAAATAGCATCCATTCCAGCGATATCTCCATTCTCATAGAAATTATTCATGATATTCATCGCCTTGATTACCGTCTCTCTTTTATTCTCGTTGTTTAATATTGTGAGATCAACCTCAGAGAATCTTTTGACGGCATCAATTTGAGACTTGGTAAGACCTCTCCTCTTGGCTTCTGCCACAAGGTTGACCTTGTATTGGTTGAACGCCCTAGAAACCTTATCAATAAAATCATTTGTTTTAGCTTTACCTGTTTCCTTAACTTCTTTTTGAGCATCAAGAATCTCTTTCGCCTGAGCGTTTGTTAAGTTAGAGGTATCTATACCTAATGCTTCCAAAATTATCTTCGTTTCTTCTGCATTAATATCTTCTTGCCTAGATGTTTCAGCCTTTACATAATTTTCAACTTGATTTTTATTAAACACTTCATTGCCAACCACGTTACCCTCCTTGTCTAGCCTTACGTTCTCAAGACCTTTAGCAATGTTTTTACCCAACTCAATATGAGCGTCAATATTCTCAACCATCAATGGGTCTAGTTTAGCGTAACTTTTCGCAGCCTCCGTTAAGTTTACGCTTACACTATTTCCCCTAGCTAGTCTCTTGACCTTCTTTCTTATAATGTTAGCATCCTTAAGTTTCTGCTCAAACTTAGCGTCTCCCACAACCTTGTCAACGTACATTTCGAACCGAAGTATTGATTTAGGGCTATTTATATTAAGAGTGGCTAGTTTATTTAAAATCTGTTTGTAAACCTTACTTCGACTATCTATACCAGATTCTTTCAAGGTTTGCTTAACGCCCTTGGTAAGTTCTTGCATTTTCTTGTTCACACTCGACTTAGTCTTCCTGATTGCAGAGTTTATCTCTCTTAATTTTTTCTTGAGTTCTACAGCGGTGTTTACAACCTTAGAGTCTCCAGGTATCTGAGCTCTTCTAGTGGCTTTATTAGAAAAATCATTTACAGCATTAGCCATAACCCTTTGAGATTTAGCTCTTCTGATACGATCTACTATGGCGGCATCTTGACCAACAAGGTTTAATCTTTTGGCGTATTTCCTCACCAAAGCTGATAGAGCAGTTTTCTTTCCTGCCAAACTTTTATCACTATCAAGAATCTTTTGCGTTTCTTCTTTGAACTTAGCTATGTCTTCAGTATCCACCGGAGCCTCTTCTTCTTTTTTTGGCTCTGCCTTCTTCTTTGCAGGAGTCTTCTTTTTGACAGGTGCTTTTTTCTTTGGCTTTGCTTTTTTAACTGGAGCCTCTTCCGTGGTGGCATCCTCGGTTGGTTCGGCATCTTCTGCTGTTTCTTGAGTCACATCGCCCTCGCCCTGCTGTGTTACAGCTCCCCTGGCATCATTGATTTTTTTCACTAAATCAACCTCCCCATTCTTATTCAGAAAATCCAATGCAGATTTTACCTCGGCATCCGTCATTCCCTTAATATCTCCAACAGAAACCTTTTTTAGAGCAGAAATTAATGTTCGCTCTTGATTGTTTATTGAACCATCATACGCTTCAAAATCTTCCTTTGAAACCTCATATACAGTTCTTCTAGAAAGTATACCCTTCTTTTTTTCTGTGTGAGGCATTCTCGGCTTTTCCTTGAATTCGTAATTGCCTTTTCTATTCTTAACGCCTTTTGCTTTTTCATCAGCAACCAATTTTTCCTGATTTGCTAAAAATGCGTCAACAAAAGAAACGTCTCCCATATCAACTCTCTGCTCGTCAAGAGAATCTTCTAGGCTTTGAGTGTACTCGTTAAGCTCAATAAATCCCTCTTGTTTGGATATTTCAGCCTTTGTATTTCTTATGAACTTCTCTCCCTCTCTTTTCGAGACAACATATTGAGTCTTGCCGTCAACCTCCTTTTCAGTGTACTTTATGCCATCCTCAGGCTTTGAGTCAAATACAAAAGATCCATCTTCCTGGCGACTATCTTCAAATCTATTTATTCTTTGTTGATTGATTTCAATTTCTTGACTCGCCTGTGCAATAGCATCCATTCTGCCATTTTTCTGATTTTCTCTATCTCTTTTTCTTTGTTTTATCTCTTCACTTCTAGATAGCTTTAATGTGGATGTTTGCTTGCCTTGACGAACAATGGCAGATATATTAGTTTCCTTATAGCTTTCTTCAAACCTTGCGGTCAATTCATTCGACAAGTCATTGTCGTTTATGATTTCATACGTGGCATTTTTGAGCAGCGGAGAGCTTGCATCTTTGTTGGCGAAAAAATTGTCCATTTCAGTTCTTGAAACAACCTTTCCATTTAATATGTAAGCTGAATCTCCTGTTCGCCTAGCAGCTTCAACCACGGTTAATGCTTGGGCCAACTCTCTTTGTGATTTTGCTTGGTTGGTTTTATATTCTTTTATTGTTTCATTTGATTCAGTTGAAGCCTCGGCATCTAGTCTTTGAGCCCTCATTTCAGCTCTGTACACAGCAGATATGTAAGGTTTCTCTCTCAGTTTGGACGACATATTATTTATAGACCTTTCAGCATATTCCAAGTTTGTAGTAAGTTCCGCTGCAACATCTGAAGTTATAATTCCTTTCTTTTGAAGTCTTTCTATTTCACTTCTTGCTGATGATGGCTTTTTCGCTATTTCGAACATGAGATCATCAAAATCCATCCTAGCCATATTATTTATATTGGATATTTCGCTCTTAGCATTCATGCCACCTGCCGAACCGCCAACAGCAAAGGAAATAATCGCAGTATTTCTAGCATCATCCATTGTAACCTTGTAGGCTTCAATCTCATTTTCAGAAAGTTCAGCTGCATAGTTGTGATACAGCATTTGTGCTGCGTTCTCAAAAACAACCTCCTCCAATGTTTCTTTAGCACCCTCAACAATAAAGCCCTTACTAGCTGATTTTAATTTAGCACCTATCGTAACTTCAGCAGCTTTTTTCATTCCAGCAGCCGTTAGTTTGTCTGTACCAATTTTTTTGCTTGCAGCAAGAATAGTGGTTCTTGCTGTAGTATTGGTTAGCCCACCGAAAAATTGCTCCGTACCCGGGAAGATTAAGGCGTTAACAGCACCTATACTTCCACTAACAGCCCAAGAATATCTATTAGCCTCCTCTTCTGTAAACCCAGAAGCCCTTGCCTCATTCTTAATGTCATTGTACATCATGCCGGTAAACACTGTGGCTTGAGTCAGCCTTTGTTTCACCATCATAGCTTTGTTAGTGCTTAGGAAAGACGCTTTAGGTAATTTTGATGTCAGTGGCCTCGCAACATTAGCGATTCTACCTGCACCCATAAACAACTTTGTACCTGCACCCGCAAAATAAAGGTCAGACACTGAGCCCATTGCAGCACCTACATATCCCGTTGCACTAGAGCCTGACCACCAATTTGATGATTTAACAGTTCGATCTTGAAAAGATGCATCCTCTAATATCTTATTAATAATCTGTGTCTTGTCAAATTGACCAACGTGCTGTAAGTCCTCGGTATATACTTTTGTAGGATTACCATCTCCATCTACATAAACCCTGTAACCTTCATACTCCACATAATCACCACCACCCATATCTGCTCCTTGAAACTTAGATGTTTTTGAGAAGTCAGAATATGTGTTGTAAAACTGATCCATATCCTCACTAAGATTGTACAGGTTTTGTGAGAAATCACCAGCACCAGCAATCCCTGCTGCGCCAGCAGTAAGGTTCATAACACTCTCAGCTAAATTTGATGCAGAATTTGTAACTGTTGCTGCGGAGTTGTATAAAGTTCTAGTAGCCCAACTTGAGTTTTCTATTCTTTTTTTCTCAGAGTCCAGGTAGTCTGTAACGAATACGTAAGATTTAAACCTATCACTGCTGAACATATTGTTAGACACTTCCTCTATATTATCGGCATATAGTTTGGCTTTAGCTGCTGATGCAGCATCACCATTAAGCATAGATAATTGATATAGGTCAGCGTAGTAGTTGTAATAAATGGCTAGGTTTTTCTGAAACTTTTCAATTTCTTCTTGTCGATCATTATAATAATTAGTAGCCTCGCCTTTGCTATCGCCTTTAAATGTATACCAGGTTTCCAATTCCCGGTAGTCAGTTATGCCTCTTATGGTTCTTAAATCTGACTTTGGAACATCTGTGGGGGCAAAAAGCATTGATATCGTACCAGTTGCGCTGCCCTTACCCCTAGTTGTTAGTGCTACAAGTAAATCACTAAGCATATAGTCAGCGTCCTCAAGTAAGAATGATTGCTGGTCAAAGGGGTCCATGTCGTAATCATTACCGTTTATTCTTATGTATGTTCCGGCTTCTACCGACGCAACAACATCTTTGAGTTCTTCAACTTTTTCTATGCCCTTATACGCTTCATTAAAATACCTACTTATTAAGTAGTTTGAATACTCCGCTTTGCTTTCTGCATTCCTTGTAACTGTTTCTCCATTTTCATAAAGAGTCATAGTCATCTCTGCATCTTCTGGTAATGCATTAACTTGTTCGATAACTTTAGTTGTAACCTCTTGAGAAAATTCACTAATTCCCTCAGGAGTGCTGTCGTTAATTATTTCTCTACTCCCCTCTAAAACTCTATTAACAGAACCAGCTACTCCTTCGCCCTGAGATATGCTTTCCGACCCTATTGCAAATTGCTGAATACCTCCTAGTTGGGTTAATTGTATAGTTTGGCTTTGCCCCTCAGACTTATCTAATAACTGATCTTCCTCTTCTTTTAGTTCAGAAAATCGTTCTTCTAGGTAGTTTAATTGGTCTACATCAATTTGATCCGGATTGCTTCTAAAATACTCAAGATCAACCTCTCTTGCTTTTAGTTCAGATTGTATGGTAGTAAGCCTTGACTCTTCTCTTTCTGTTAGTTTGGTTTTACCCACAAGCACCAATGACAAATTACCTCCTGCTTCTCCCTTTGGTGTAACGCTTTCTATATTATATACTTGTCCATTTATTGTTATCTCAGTGCCTCCAGCCTCATTTATTTCTTTTATTCTTTCATTTAGGCTAAAATCACCCTTGTTGAGCATAATGTCTGCATACTCAAAACTAACTTCACCCTTTGCTAACTGAATATTTTCAAATCCATTCGCACCTAAATTGCCGAACCTTGAGCTATAATGAGAAATGTCTTCAGCGGTTATGGCTCCGGTCATCGTTGGCGCAGCAACTAAACTACCTCCCTCTTCCTCTAGTTCTTGCTGCTCTTCTACAATGTCTGATACAGTGGTAAGTTCAAAGTCTCCAGCTTTTGAAAGTCTTGTTCCTTTGGCTGGAGCAGGAGGGAGCTCAGTAAGTTCAAAGTCTCCAGCCTTTTTAAGCCTAACCCTTCTAGAGTTAGGCCCTACATAGGAATAATTAAGACCATTACCACCCATCAAATTTTTATAAGCATCTATATCAAACTGCTGAAGGTAGTCTGAAACATCTGTCAAAGCATTATTTAGAATATTTGATCTTTCACTATATGAAGTAAACCCAGAATAATCTATCGTAGAAATTGTTGCTCCATTGGCATCTACTATATTATATAAATCGCCTGATCCTGTAATACTTAAACCACTAGCTGCCTCTTTTGCTCTATCTGAAAAAGCACTATTGGTTGACATGTCTGACAACGTGGTTCTTAGTCCATTAATGGCATTAGTCACATCCCTTGACTGAGCAATTCTGTCTGACCTTCTTTTTAAAGTCTGCTCAACCCCATCATCATCGTAAATAGATATTTGAGACGTACTTAATTTTTCAGGCAACCGGTCTTCACTTGTAACAACATAGTTGGCAATAAAGTGCTCCTTTGAGCCTACATATGCGGGAGGGTCAGTGGATGTCATTTTTAAAAACACCTCATCTTGAAACCTAACATCCTCAAATTCTTTTCTGAAAACAGATTCTGTTAGGTCAGTGAGCCCTGCGTTATATAAAAACGTATGAAGCTCCTTTACTTTTGTCGATATTAATGCCATATCTTATTTAGTTACAACCGCTTCTTGTGTAGTTCCTATCTCCACACCAGCTGGAGGTGCTGACCACTCAAAAGAAAACGGAGATCTGTCAGTAGTTTTATTACTAAAGTGAGTTCCTAATCTAGTTCCACCTAGTCCAACTATGAGCGAGTTAAATCCATTTATAGCCGTATTTTCTTGCTTAAGATTGGCAGCAATAAATTGCTTACCATCCGAATCTGTAAGTTCAAAATAGCCATTAGCTGTCACAGCTCCAGTGACAACATTAGTTCCCAAACCTCTATATATAGAAACCATTTTACTAACTCCAGACTGAATTTGTTGAGCATCACCACTATTTATCATTGTCCAAGCATCCTTCATTTGTCTATAATAGTTGTTTGCTAGGTTTCGATCATCGCTTCTACCCTGATCTCTTTGCTGAACTAATTCTGCATTTGTAGCAGTGCCTATCTTAGACCTGAACATAGTCTCATAAACATCATGGGCTATCAATCTGTGAACGTCATCAACCTCTATGTCAATAATACCAGGAGAGCCCGACTCAGGAGTCGCTGCATACATAAAAAGCTTTACATTGTCCATTTCCTGTTTAATTATCCTCATTTGATTTTGAGCAGCCGCCTTTTCATCGTCAGTTGAGTCTTCATTTTGAACAATTAAATATTGTTCCGAATATCTGCTGTTTAAATCGCTCCATTGTTGAACAGACTGCTGTGCTTCCTCTTTACTATCGGTATAAGAAAATCTGCTATCAGGTAACATCTGAGACAGCAAGTCTCCCACCTCTAGGTTATCTAAAGCATGTACCCTAGTCTGTATATCTTTGTATGCCGCATCAACAAGTCCACTAACTTCTCCTGGAGCAGTAGTCGCATCAATACCATATTGCTGAACTATTTCATTTACCTCGCTATCGAAGTCTGTTTCCATAAGAGTAGTTTGCCTTGTGCTTTGCATATAATAAGGAGACTTCTTATTGACTATATTGCCCTTTTCATCAAGTTTTATGCTTCCATCTTCATTAATGGCTGCTAAGTATATGTCGCCTGTCGATGGGTTTGAAAAGAATGCGTTTTCCGAGAAAAAGTTTAAATCTAAAACATCTTGAGCTAGATGAACTTCTAATGCAGCTACTCCAGGCTTTTGTATATCAAGTGCTCTTTGCTGATATGACTCAGACATTGTCCTTATGTTGCTTATAGAGGCTTTACTTCCCTCCACAAACTTATTGAATGCAGACGGCCTTACTTTGCCGGTTCTCATTAAATCATATTGAACTAAAATTTGATCCTTTATTTGATCTGCAACATTATGAAGACTTCTGTTTAAATCTGTTAACTCACCTGTGCCCTTGTCCTCATTAATAGCGTCCATTGCGGCCTTGGTGTTCTCTTCAATTACCCTTTTCTTCTCCTCCCTTTCCTTGCCTATTTCCGTGAGTTCTTTATCAATTCCTTCACGTACTGTTTGAAAGTCTATAACAGGGGAGTACCCAGTAAGTTGTTCAAATCCGAAATAACTTTTAGCCATTATCTAATAATTTATCTGTTTAATAATGTATTTGTTCTTCTTCTATTACGAAGTTCTGATCTCAACGTTCCTGCCGGTAGCCCCATAAGAGCGTCCTTCAACTGATTATCAGTCATGTCTTCAGAATAACTATCTCCCAATAGTGTGGCAAACATACTCTCGTCTCCCATAGAAAAGACCTCCGCTCCAAGCCTTTCCGATGCCGTGGTGTCGTATAAGGCAGCAAAGTCTGTGGCTTTAACTGCCGCTGCTCCAAATCCTTGAACAGCAGAACTAATTGCTTTTGCCCTTGCCGATTCAGCCGCTGCTGCTGCTGCCGCTGCTCCTTGAGCCTCTGCTTTATCAAGTTCTATTCCTGATTGTATATTGGCTTGTTCTTGAGTTAATATGGCCTGCTCTCTAGCATCCTCTCTTGCCTCCATGCCGGCTAATATTCCTAAATCAGCCTCCGTGGCCTGAGCTTGAACAGCTTGTAAACCACCTAACACACCTCTTGTTCCTGATGCTTGAAGTGCATCGATAGCCTGTGCGGTTTGGCTTTGTTGTCTTCGCAAAGCAGTATCAAATGCCATTGTCCTGACTCTTTGTTCTTCCTGAACATTTCTTGTTAGTGCTTGTCTAGCTTGAGCCATTGCGGCGGCGGCGGCTCTTTCAGCTCTTTTTTGATCTTTCTTAAATTTAGCTGCCTGAGCTGCGCTTCCTGCGCCTTGTCCTAAGGCTGCCGCCATACTAATTCCTGTTGCTACTGCTGTAAATCCTGGCATATTATATACTTTTTATCATTTCCACTGCGTCTGAATCCCCCTTCACATACCCCATCGATTCATACTTTTCCATTAGTTTTTTGTGCTTTATTAGGGCATATAAAAACTTAGCGTCGTAATCTTTTGATATTTCTTCTAAAGACGCTAACACTACGTTTATTATATCATCCCTATCTTCGCCTCTATAATTTTTGTCGGATATAATCCAATCAACCCAAGAAACCTTGGAGTTAGTCACATAAAGAAAACCCGCTGCAACCTCCTCCACCACGACCCCTATAGTGGGTAAAAAATCTTTTGGAGGTGGTGTCCAACCCCAACCTTCCCACCAATCACACAACATTTCGTAATCGGAGTCATTAACGAGTCGAATATCCATACCCGCTAAGTTACGGATTACTTTTCATTTTGTCTGCTTCTACAGCGTATAGCTCAATAAGTGCTTGAGAGTTCATGTCTATTTTAGTAACCATATAGTGACCTGTTATGCCGTGAGACTCGTCATCTGTTGCAGGATCTGGAACAGAGTATATAAAATTACCACTAGATGCCGCTGAACCTCCAATTGTTGTTATGGTGGTAGTCGTGCCTGATTGTGTAATCGCAGTAACAGTTCCCAAGAACGTGGGAGTTTGGTTTGGCGTTTCAACAGCGTTGCCATCATTGTTAAGGTCAGTTAGTGTTCCAGAGGTTAATATTCTGTCTCCTATCCCAACCATACTATTTATACTCGCCAAGTCAAATTGTATACTATTTGCTACAGTATTGGCATTACAAACACCTATCCCTTGAGCAAACCGCATATCCACTTGAGTGTCTGTTATGGGCTGTCTTATGTATGAGTAGAATGAGTTTTCTTTCTTTTCAAACTGGTCAGACCCCACAGTACCATTGTGAAGATCAGTAGTTGTAGTTGCCGCTAGGTTTCCTCCAATAGGAACGGTGGCACTAACTCTTAAGGCTTTGTAAACATCTGTTTCTAGTGGCTTTTCATTAAACACGGTTTCTACATATGGCGTAGTAAATGGAGTAATGCTTGTGTCACCATCAATGCTTTCCTCTAAGTAAAACGTAGACCTTAGGCTTGCCTTTTGGTTGTGTATGTTAATGTTGCCATTCTTGAACGTAAAGAAGTCGCTATTCATCCCAATCATAAATTCAGGATTGTATCCATAAAATGAAGGCCATCCCCCTCTCTCTGGTAAACTAGGGCTATATGTTACTGTGTACGCCATTATAGTTCTGTTAGCATGGTTAATAATTCTTCCTGTGGGAACATATCACTCTTACCCTTATTGGTGTTAGAATGCGATAGAAGGCCCCTAACTTGCCCGTAGTAGGCTTTCTCGTTCCATTCGAAGGCATCAGCTCCTTTTTCTTTTATAAGGGCAGGGAGGCCCTCTCTGACATCTATGTTGTCTCTGTCTGCAATAAACAATATTAGCTTACGCAAAGACTCAATCTGAACGTCAGAGTATCTGTGCCAATTTTTATACCCCTTAAACTCTTTTGCTAGCTCAACGCAATGATCTGGATGCACAGTGTGACCGGCATAAGTCTTCCCATCTTTTAGGTATCCAAAGTTGCACACCTCTATGCCCACACTATTTGTATGCATCTCTTGGAATCCGTTCCTTCCTAAATGCCAAGCATATCCCCCATCAGGAATACACTTTACAATCTCACCATCGTATTGCGAATCATCGTTAAATATAGATGGCCCGCCTAAAACAAACTCGGTTGCGATTCTGCCCCTGCTGTCTCTGCCCCAATGGTCAATAGTGCGATATGGGTTATGCCATCCTGCTGTGTGGTGTAAGAACAGCCATTCTTTTTTAGTTGGTCCTTTAAGGTATTGACCCTTTGGTAGTATGTGATGGTTAATAACAATTCCGTGTTGACTGTCTAGTGACTCTTGAATGTCTGTGGTCAATCCAAATAAAGCGGCCCAAGTCTTAGGCCCTACTATGCCATCTACATCTAAATGTTCTTCAACCTGAAACCTCATCACAGCAGACTCAGTTACAGGGCCAAAAATGCCATCAGCCTCGATATCGAGCTCTCTCTGAATCTGTCTTACTTCTTCTCCTTTGTCTCCTTTTCTTATTAGCATGATGATTTATTTGTTACGACTCCATTAGAATCAACAGTCAGTACATCAGTACCTACCTTGTAGAAACCTGCTGACGCTCTTGTTGAGCCATTAGAATTAGTAAATATAATATCGTGTAGCACAGGTGTACCTCCAGACCCACCGCTAAATGTTGAGTGGTAGTATGTCGTCCCAGGCGTTCCCGCACATGCTGTAACAGAACTTGATGCATTAAAGAATCCTGTAAACGATGGAAGTGCAGCAGCGCAGCTTGCTGTTATTTGGAACAGAGTTGCCTTGACGCAGAAGAAGTTTAGCAACAACCTAGATGGAGATGCTGATGTCTTGGGAACAATCATTACATACTCGGCCACATTTGTAGCAGCAGTTACTTCTGATGTATCTATTGACACATTCTGAACACCATCGTTAGTATATGAAGACCCGTTATAGTCTATAACCGTAAACGGAACTGAAGCAGAACCCGAAGAAGGTAGTGGAGCAATCTTGCCGCTATGAGACCAAAACTTTTCAACAAACCCATCCACGGATGAAGTGTACGAGTTAAATGTGCTTGTTCCTAAACTAGCTATCAACATACCTGCGTGATCCGTAGCCGACAAAGCTCCAGACAAATCAACATTAGGTTTTATTCTTATGGTAACAGCACCCGTTCCACTTCCAAGTTCAACAGGGAACCTGTACAACTCTTGGTTTGAAAATACTTGAGCTGGCACAAATGGAGTAGATGCCGACGTAGCGCAAGCGGTAGCACAAACAGGGCAGTCAACTATTTCAGACAATCCACCACCATTAATGTGATAAGCCACTCCATTACCTCTACTGTACAGGCCGTCGTTTGCAATGTTCGCCAAGTCCCTATCCGTAAACACTCCCTTAACCTTCAATGGATCATCCGCATCAATATATAGCTGTGTGCTACCTGTATTGCAACACACGGTATTTAGGTTGTCATCAAATGAACTTACAGGAGAAACCACATTAAAATCAGCTGGCCTGTTTACATTCCTTAAATCCCATATTAGATACAAGTAGTTTTCTCCGCTCTCTCTTACATAATTAAAGTCAGCAAAGTATCCATTACCTGCGCTGTTTGCGGAAACAGACAATGGTGGCTTCAGTTCAGAGTCAGCTAGTATTGTTTGAATTTGAGATGCCGTATACTGCACGGATGTCTCGAGTATTCTAAACCTATGGACAGGGTCAGCAGCAGTCATATCATCTAAAACAAATGACCCATTATTAAACGCAGCCATTCTTACCGTATCGCCACTGACGGGTATAATCCCCTCTCCAGGCAATCCTGCCTTCTGAATAAAACTACTCACGACAGTAGCGTCTGTTCCTGTTCCTAAAACAAACTGCCCCCCTTCTAAGTCTGAGTACCCTCCGCTTTCTATTCTTGAAAATGCATACCCCACTTGTTGTCCATCACTTTCATTGCTGTTAAGAACAACATACACCACATTCAATAGTGTTGGATCTGGACAAGGAGCTTTAATTATAAACTCACCCATCACAGCCTGAGGATAAGATATGTCAATCGTAACGTTGTTTGGCTTAGACTTACTCTTCGTAAAGTTGAAGGTTGTATCACTGTTTATAGCAGAGCCGCTACCACCTCTAGTAGAGCCATCCCAAGTAATAGTTGGCGTTATGTTACCCGCAGAGGTTCTCTTAATTGTATATCCGTCAGCCAATGAAACAACCCCGCCCCCATTTTGTACAATCTCTGTTTCAGAGTTAATAGACTTTACACTTCCAGTAGCTCCCGTTGTTTTGTTTACAATAACATCATTGGTGGCAACACCATCCGTTACAAAGGTGGCGTTAGTGTCTATGAGTTTCCTTCCCTCAGCAAAAGCATAAATCTCATATCTTTTCCCGGTTGATGCAATGTCTGAACTTATCGTAAGTTGAGTGTCGGAATCTAGGTTAGACACTGTTGCTATGTTTCCGTCTATTCTAACCTGGTCATTAACCAATACACCACCAAAACCTCCTGAATCTATCAATTTGTTTGTAGCTGTGCCTGTTGCTGTTCCCGTTTTCTTTATTGTTGGGTTGTTGGTTGATGACCCCTCGGAAACAAATTGAGCAATATCATCCACCTCTATGGTAATTGCTATATCCCCAACAGTGTCTCCAAAGTCAACCTCTGTCTTTCTAGTTGTAGCAGACGTGCTGTTCACGGCCTCTAGTTTTCTAGTTACGATTATATCGCAAGGTTCTATCACGGTTCTTTCAGGCAAAGCCACATCAGTTCCCGCCAATACATACTCATCTGAATGCTCATCAAAACCTCCAATATGTTGCGTGTTTATGTTTGCCTTGAGTTTATCTCTAAAGTAAGACCGAAGTCCTGCATCTGATATAACGACCATTTGGAGATTGTTTGAAGTAGTTCCATTTAATCGTATTACAGCACCCCTCTTGGCATCAGTAAAGAAATAATCAGATCCATGCCTTGAAAAGCTTTCTGCGTTTCTGCTTATCCCATGCTCCTCAACCCTAGCCACTTGAGTTCCCAAGAACTTGTCCCCCTCGGCAGTTAATACCACATTACCTGAAGATGTTGTTACTAGCGTTTTATCTACTACGACGTGAGACACCCTGTCCTCTTGTAAAACCAAGAGGTCGTTTCCAATGTCAGACAAAACCATAGTTTCACCAAACACCCTGTCAAGATCTTGAAAGTTGCCCACTCCAAGGTTGAATTCATTTAGTCTATTAAGATTTGTCTCTTGAACAAAAATATCACTGAATGTGAGCGAAGCAAACCTATCCTCCTCCTTGTATTCCGTTTCAGATACAGAAGAAACTCTTTCTCCTAAAACAATCTTATGTGCAACCTGCCTGTCGCTAGCCTTCATAGATTCTGCTCCATTAGGAAACATTATACAATTGAAGAAATTTAAGTCACATATAGCATCAGCACTTGTTGCTGTATTCTGATCTTGCGTATTACCCTTGTGAATTCTTTTGCCAGTACCATCAACGCCTATATCAAAAGTTTGGTTACCCTCAAAATATATATCATCGTTTATTTCTATTGGCTTTGTTTCAAATATGAAAGTTCCATTAGAACTTATAATAGTGATAACGCCTTTACTTTTTGCTTTTTTACCACTAGTACAACCCTTTCTACCAGCACGAGTATGTAGTTCTAATCCGCCATTAGATTGTCTTATAAACTGAAACTCATGCTCTCCGTTAGGATCACTGCCAAATATGTTGTTTGTTCCCGACTGAAAGAAAGAATCCCCTATCGACGGGTCGTATCTTGTATTAAGTGCTATCTCACCGGAAGATACTTTTAGGTTTTCGAAACTTATACCACCCAAATGCCCGTCGAAAAACTCTTTAAAGTTTGCGTAGTCGGATTGAGCAACAAACTCATCCATTATGTATTCATCAAAAAACCCTTTACAGTTATCAGAGGACCCCTCTCTGTGGTGCTTTATCTTCATAGATATGATACTACCTGTAGTGATAGGTATGTCGTTTCCTCCAGATGTAAATAGTTTAAATCTTAATGGGTCTTGCTTGTTGTTTTTTGTTTGAACGCCATTAGGCTTGGGCTCTATATTTATAACAGATGTCTCCGCACTACTAACATCAAAGTCTCCATCAGGTTTAATGGACATATAAAGCCCCGCAGGAGTGTTAACTGATACAGGGAGACCATTTTCCTCAAACGACTCAACACCCAAAACGGTGCACTCAACCAAGTTATCTAAAGCCCCTGCTGAGTCAGACTTAACAATAAGTCTATCCCCTTCTTTCATTTTGTTTTGGTTGTCACCCTCCAGCCTAAAATACGCTGTGCCGTTAGTGTCATCCAAGTATACTATATCGCTATATATGGTTTCGTGGTCACCACTAGAGCTTTTCATAAAAAACTTGTACTTGCTAGCCCATGTTGGTGGCTTTTGAGTGACAGGTATTCTCACTCTTGCGGCATTCCTTTCATTACTATTAGATGGTGAAACAAAAAAGTCATTGTTCTGTGAAGTCAATACCGTTGAAGATCTATTATACTCATCCATGTAGGCTATCCCAACAGTATAGTCCCTGTTACTATGTAAAGACTTCTTGCCCGAATCAGCCTCGAACGCAGAGTAATCCATAGTGGCTATGGTGAAATATTCAAAAAAGTCTAAACTAGAATGATTTAACTTGAACGCAGGAAACTTAAATGTTACATCATTACTGCCTAGCGTGGGTGTAACCTGTATCTGTCTTGTTTCAACTAGACTGCTTATGCTTGTTCCAATAGCCTCAATCCCGTTTGCAACTATGGACATTCCCGTTCTGCTTCTTGTGCTCTCATAAGCACACATATATTGCTCTGTAAAGTTGTCTGTTGTATTACAGAAATTATTGTCCGTCACAGACTTAGAAGTGTCTATGTTCGTTATATTGGTGTAACCCTGGGAGGTTATATCAAACCCCAAGGCCAATTTAAACTCGGCACTGTTAAATAAGTCATATACTGAGCTGTAGTCTTTTGTTAGTTCGTAAAACATTTCAAAAGAAAACGTGCTTGGCTCAGACGAAGTAGCTACATAAGTAGACGATGCCTCTCTAGAAAAGTTAAACACCAAACTAAAAATTGACCCTTGAGTCAAAGGTTGGCTCGAAAAGTCAACAGTTGCCTGAGCATTATCTACAGTTACCGACCCGCCACTAATGTTATAGTTTAAATTTGACAGCGTAATTTCTGACCCCGTCTCATTAACCGTTGTTACAATAGGTAGTTCCCTCCTTTCAGCGGTGTAAGTCATTTTAACCTTGGCCCCATCGCTATCTAGCAGATTAAACCCATCAACGTAGTTGCCATAAACTAGCCTTCCACCAATAATGGTTTGCGCCTTAGCAAATCTAGGTACGTTATCAAATAGTCTCAGCAGCTGGCTTTGAGGCAGTGCGGTATATATCTTACTATTGTCGAACGTAATTGTGTGGTCAATATTATCTGGTAATCCAAACTCAGCTTTGTCATAGTTCTGTATTACGTTTACAACATTTGTGTCGCTAATCTTGTAGCATAGTTGTATGTCTGTTACCCTCTTGTCTCCCGTATTAAAGGTTACCTCAACAGAGTTAAATCTATTAAGCATCCCCTCATTATCATAAGATCCCCTATCGAAGTCAAACTTATTACCCTCAAATGCCACCTCGCTAAACTGAGACAACGCACTATACTCTCCGTCTCTGTATCTAAACCTGTATGCAAATGCTATAAACTTGTCCTCTATAAAGTTCTCATCAGTGCCCGTCTTGAGCATATTAATAGTTGGAGCACTTGATGGTGGCTTTTGTATAACGCTAAAATCATCCTCTGTAACGTTATCAGCTAAAGTCCCACCACTAGGAAAAGGATAGTTCCTTGTTACGTTGATTCTTCTCGGTGGATTGAAGTCGTCTGTAAAGAACAGCAAGTCTCCAATCTTACTTACGCCATTTATTAAATGAGAAGCACTAAAGTTTAGCACGCTTACAGATATGGCATGATACAACAACTGCTCCGTATTCATATTGTACGAAACAATCATATCCATTGGCGTGGTCGTAGCACCTGTATTGTTAGTGCCTCCCGGATCGTGGACAAACCAATATATGGTTTCGTTTGCGTCATCAGCAAAAGCACCCAAGCACACCGTATCAAAAGAAAGCCTAGTGCCTGCAAACTCAAGTTCAGTTAGCCTACGGCTACCCTCAACATTCTGCACAGCACCAAGTTCGCCAGAGTCACCCGAACTATTGACCCTGACATTCATTGCATCTGTATATTGACTTGCAGGGACGATTCTTTCATCCGACCCCTTGTTCATTTTACCTGCGGTAAATTCCCTACGTTCTCTCATTTAATTACGTTACCCTGAGACCTTAAATTCATTAGTAGCCTTCCTGGGTGAATATTGCTCAATCGTATTTTAGCGTTTCTAAGCAAAGAAGTCTTGTCTTTTTTAGACCTCCTGACAACATACTCTTGAATACCCACCCTAGAGTTGACTATCATATATTTTATGTATGCGTATATATACTCCTCGAATAGCTTGTTCACACTCACTAAGGAGTCATCTCCGCCTTCCATGCCATCAGAAATATATTCCAATAAGCAAGTTTCATTAGCCATGTGAGACGAGAAATTTATAACTCCAGATCTTCTATCGATTCTGAATGTTGGATTAGCATTTGCCGTTTCAGAGTTAAGGCCAAACCTAGCCCCAATATTATAATCAAAATACCACCTCCCATCAATAAACATACCTTCTCTTCCGTGAAACCTACTACCCTCATTTAGGTATAAAGTTCTTTCAACACCAGCTATCCTGTCTAAGTCCAATTCAGATTGCTCAGGCTGTAATATTTCTCCTGTTTCGTCAAACAAAATCCTGCAATCATTATCTTGCAAATAAGATATTGCGCTGTTGGCTTGAATATTTTCTGTTAATGGGAACAAAGCTCCATCTTGATATAAAGATATTCTTATCCAATTGACAAAGTCAGGAGGTAATACAAACCTCAGATTATCACAAACCTCTAACTCAAGTGCTTTTATCTCTTTAAATGCATCATAGTTTAATTCTTGAATGCCACGCTTAGCGTAAAATATAACCTGAGCCCTAGATACATTGGCTAGGATCTCGTTGTTACCCGTGTACATCATCATGAAATTGTTGACAATGTCCTTTAGCGGCACATACTGATACGATCCCCAGTTGGCATTTTCAGGAACTGCTCCTGCATTTTCATAGTATTGATATCCTGTTAAATATGGCATTATCTATTTTCGTTTGCGTTCATAACAGCTAGTGCTGCTGTTGACTGGGTAATATCTATTTCCCTTATTGACATTCCGGCTAACAATAAAATCTTTGATATAAGATAGGGAATCTCTGATTTAGGCAACTCAAAGTCTTGAAAGTCCGCAGCAGATGCATTAAGCACCTCTTGTGGGTTTGCAGCACCCGTTACAGTAACACCCGTCCAATTAGGGTCTTTGGGATTCCTAACATACTGAGCTATTACGCTGCCGGGGTTTGTTATGGTGTTAGGATACATTATGATGTTGTCAGCCTGCATCAGGCAAGATGGGAACATAGTAGATGGATTAACTAACGTAGATGCCGCTAGATTAAATATTTGAGACGGGTCTTGTATCTCAATCTCACTATACTTAGTAGGATTAAATATCTTGTACTTAAGTGCTCCCGCTCCAAAAATGTCATCGGTAATCTTTAGTGAAGTCCCACTCTCTACCTCCACCACAAAAGCCAAAGTGTTATCGTCAGTGTTCACAACCAAGTCACCCGCAGAAGCTGTGTTGCCAAATGCAGATAACCCCGTAAGTGAAGGGTCTACTAGTTTATTTGTACTAACTGCACTCTCCTTTGTGCCCGATATCCTTTCAGTATCATAAAAAAAGAGTTTATTAAGAAGATACAGGTCGCTAGGCTTATCATACACATGCCCATCGGTAGCGTTACCTAGTGGGGCTAGAGTTGAAAATATCTCTATGACCTGTCTTTTTCTTTCAGCTATGTTGGCATAGTCTTCATTACTAGCTATACTTGTGGCGACACCAGCATTGGCTGCAACTCTTTTATTTTGCTTATCAATGTGAGTATTGTAATCATACATATACTCTTTAAAAATCTCTAGCTGGGCTTGTCTTGCAAAGTGATTGAAGTCCCTTCTTGAGATGTATCCGTAATTATTTTTATTCGCTAATGCGAGTACAGTTTGACGAACCTCATTAATCATAACGGTAAAGATACAAAATAAAAAAGGGGTCGAAACCGACCCCTAGTTAAAACTAAAAATATAGTTTATTAAGCAATATCAATAGATGTTACTTCAGGTACAGCACCTCCAGCGTCAGCAATTCCTGCTAAAGAAAGAGGATGAACAATATCTCTCCACTTTGTTTGCAACGCATCAACAATTGTTGACTCAACTCTATCTCTAACCTCCTCGTTGTTAGCAGCCATAGCGTCGTGATTAATAGTCACTTTCTTGCCACCAACATAGGTGATTTCAACTTTAGCAGTGCTTGCCTGCTCTACAATAATAATGTCATTGATACGAACCAACTGAGTTTGCTCGTTCTTGACAGTTACTTCTAAATACTTTGTATCCATGGTAAAAAAAATTTATGGTAAAAAAAATACTCTGCAAATATACTAAGAAACTACAACCGATGCTGAACCCCTCTGTATAGCTACAAACTCTTCTGAGCCTTGAGGAATGACAAAGTCTGCCATTACCTCAGTTGATTTAGACTGCAAGTGTGTTTCTATCTGATTAATAAGAGCATCATAAAAAGCCCCTGCTTTTGCTTCGCTTGGGTCGTTACCTTCAAATACAATCGTTAACATAGCCCCGCTCGCATACTGAATCTCAATGCCATTATATACCAAGCAAACAATTGGAGATCCCGCAGCGAATTCTCTTGGTCCTCCGACCTGAACTATAGATGCAATGTCACTACATCTAATAATGGTATCTCTTCGAGTATCCTTGTCGTATACTGTAAACTGGTTGTCTGTAGGTATCGCAAAGGTACTATGTGTGTTTAGTATTAATTCGTCAGCGTCAGTTACGCTTACTACTTTATCAAGAGCATATGCAGGTCCATTGTCTTTTCCTGTTGAAGTTAAGACAAAGTCTCCTGCTTCAACACCCATTGCTGTAAAATCAGTGCCCGCTGCACCTTTTAATTCATTGTTTGTGTCAGGGGCAGTGCTCGTGCCTGTGCCCTTGGCTATAGCTAGTGAGTTTATACGTAAATATTTTTCCATAGCTCAAATATAATAAATAAAAAAAGAGCCCCGGAGGGCTCTCTAAACAATAATTATGAACTATCTATCGAGTCAAATATATAAATAAATATTTACTATTCACCCTTTTTATTAGATAATTGTTTTTCGAACATATTTAAAAGCTCACCATCCTGCTGAAGTAATGATACCACAATGTGCTGTGGGTCTTCTCCATAAGGAACGCTAGTAAGTTTCTTTTTGTTTCCAGGAAGGTTGAAGTAAATGTCTTTGTTCTTGTTACGCATAGACAACAATCCTTCCTCAAAAATCTTAGCTACTATATCTTGAATCTCAAGCATAGGATCCTCTAATGCCTCCAAGAACTCAACAGGGTTATTTTTAGCAAACAAAATCACATCTCGCTTCAATTCAGCAGATGACATTTTATCCGTGTTAAGGCCTAAGAATACTCGACCCAATGTCTCCATTGTTTGAATATCAAGGGTCTTAGCAGCTATTAAGGCATCTACCTCGGCATTTATAACGTCTAGCTCATCTTGAGCGTTTTTCTCGTTATCAAGCTCCATAAATATCTCTCCATTGCCTGGGTGAAGCTCCATAAATTGTTGAAGAACAGGGTTTGTAGATTGAACATGTAGAAAGCCATCCTTGAAGATGATTGGTTCTAAAATAGCGTTGCCATCTTGCTCATCTTCGAATGGGCTTTTTTGGTTGCGAGCATATCTAAGGGCTCTGTTTGTTGTTCCGTCAAAATGTAACAAAGGACTTCGGTGTGTGTGTCTTGAAGCCAACAAGAAGTTTAGTGGTGCTCTATCTTGCGTCAGCACGTATATTTTATCTTTCATTTGATTAGAATTTAAAAAAGGGGGAGTTGCCTCCCCCCATTAATTAAGAAATATTAGTTCTTAAAGATAACGAAGTTGTTCGCTCCCATAACACAAAGCGCACGCTCTGATAAGAAGTGAACCTCCATTGCATCAAGATCAGAAGTTCTTACATCACCAGCAGAACCAGTCATCCAAGTTTTATATCTTCTGTCCTCAGACTCAGACGCACGATATCTTACGTGTAAGAACGGACGCTGAGCGTTTTTGCCAAGAATTTGGTCGTAAACAGTTGTAGAACCAGCAGGTACAAGAATACCGTTGATGTTTCCAGCTTTTACGCCTCCTCTCATAGTGGCATCGTTGAGGTATTTCCAGTCAGACTTGTAGAAGTCATATCCTCTGCGGAATCCTGTGAATCCGAGGTTCAATGCCATCTCTTCGTCGTTGTCGAAAAGACCGTAAGAAGTACCACCTACACCATAAGAGTTCTGAGCAGCAAGCATATCATCGATGTCGAAAGAAAATTGTCTGTTTAAGAACAATACGTTTTCTTCGATAGCACCTTGCTTGTCAAGAACCTGAATGATAGAGTCAAAGTCAGAAAGGGTAGTTGGGTTACCACCGCTCCAAACGTTTCCTCTATTCTCTACTGCGTGGAATAATCCTTCAGAACCACCTGTTTGTGCTAATGAAGATCCAGCAGGTAATGAAGAGTATGCAGTAGTATTAGGAGTTACAGCTGTTGTAGCACCAGAACCAGTTTCCATAGGAACAGCCTCAACCATAGCAGTCTCCAAGTAATCTTCGAAGCGAAGTCTTGTTTCGTGCTCTGATTTTAGATACCATAGGTAACCTGTAGCACCATTCTCAGTTGTAACCTCTACCCATCCGATTTGAGCCATGTCAGAACCGTTGACAGCATATCTGTCTTTTAGAATGATTGGCTTGTTTTCGAAGATGTTATCTTCAGCTTCAATAGAGCCATCCATTCCTGTGCTTCCTTTTCCAAACTCAGAACCATAGATGAATGCAGTTACTGTAGAACCGGTAGTGATTGAAGGAGTAGCAGCATAAGCAGCAACAGTAATCGTAGCACCAGATACACCAGTTACAATAACTTTATCAGTTTTGCTAGAGCCAGCAGCCTCATCAGCAACAACAAGAGTTTGTCCAACTCTTACCGGAACAGATGAAGGAGAACCAGCTACAACAATGTCAAATCTTGCACTAGTTGTACCAGCACTAACAAAGTTGTTAGCAGTAGCACCTTCAAATTTAACGTGGAGACGACCCTGCTCCGCCCATTTGATAAGGTCAGAGTTAGTTGGCATCTCAGCACCTACCATTCTCATAAAAGAAGCAACGCTTCTGTTTCCATATCTCTCAAATTCTTTCTCATAAGTATCAGGTAGATACTGATCTAAGAATTTGAAATCGTTGATGTAGTTAGATGCCAAAGCAACTTTACTACCGTGTGGGGTTAATGCAACAGACCCCGCCTGTAATGAACCAGCCATATTTTAGGTTTTAGGTTTTTTTGTTAATACTTTTTATCGTTAAGCCCCTGCTTCGACCTGAGTCTACAGCACGAACTTTGAATCCTCCGTCAGAAGTTACCTTTGGCGTTTGACGAACATCCATTTTGATGTTTTTCGCACGCTTTGCGTCACCTTCTATAGCCTCGGCTCGCCCTTGCTCATAAAAGAACTTGGCGAATTTATCAGGATTCATGGCTACTGATAGTGCTTTGTGATAACCCGAAGAATCTTTAATTAACCCATCATCGCCTATAAACTTACCAATGAAGTTGTATATATCAGACTGAGCCTTTTTCAAATCCTTTGCGTTACCTGGAGAAAACGTGTAGGCCTTTTCATCAATGCTAAAATCAAAACCTTTGAAATCATCACTGAAAACCTCAGAAGTTTTTTTGGTAAACCACTCGGCTCGCCTTTCCGCTTCCTGTTTCTCGTTTTTGGCACTATTAAGATACTCTCTATAATCCTCTAAAGCTTTTTTATCCTCATCAGACAAAGATGCGCTTGACTCAAGCGGTGCTTTGTATTTTTCCCTTTGAGAATTAAAGTGTTTTTTGGCTTTAGCGAGTTCTTTTTTCCTTTCTATTTTTTTAGACTTAATTTCTCTTTCTTCCATCGTATCCTCATCCATATGAAACTTATCATATATCATATCCTCAATGTCAGATCGATCAAGTCCCTCTTCTGTTTCCATGTAGTAACTAAGAAGTAAATCATCATCATCCATATCGTCAGAAGATTTATTTAATCTAACAAAATCATCCATTCCCCGACCTGTTTCTTGCTTGTACTTATAGTATGCCGCAATATCCTCAGGCAAATCTGGCGATTCGCTTCTTTCAGTCACTAACTCATCAAAAGAGTCTATTTTTTTGCCATATCTTTCAGATATATATGAAAGAACATCTTCGTCACTAAGTGACTTTTCTTCTTTTGGTTGCTCTTCCTGTTGAACCTCCACCTCTTCTTTTACAACTTCAACAGTTTCTGCAACCGGTTTTTCTTCATTCAAAGATTGCTCATGCTTATCTAATAGCTCCTGCTCAATCTGTTGACTTGACTTTGCCTCCTCAGAGCCAAGGTCTCTTACTTTGATTTCCATAAATTAAATTTTACTCAAAATTACTACTTTCTTCCATATCCAAATTTTCTATCATATTTGGGAAGTTCATTTTAACATCAGCTTGCCTATCTTCAAAGTTCATTGGTGGCAAATTGTTTTTTCTTTGATTAATAAGTTTTGACTGCTGAGTGTTTTGTTTGCTTATTCTAGCTTCTTTACCAGTCTCTTTCATTTTGTCTCTCTCCTCAAGTTTAGATTCCTTGAGGTTAGCTAATTGATAGTCAAATTCAAACTGCCTTGCCATCAACATAGATTTTATCTCTGCTTCACGCATTGCTTTTTCCATGTCAATTCTTGCTGCAATTGCCATTTCTTTTGCTCTCATTTGAGATTCAATCTCTTTTTTCTGAACATCCATTTGAGCTGCTGCTTGTTGTTGTTGCATGACCATTTGAGATTGCATTTGCTGTTGCATAGCCATATTCTTCTGCTCCTTTTCCTGTTTCTTTGACTTTTTAACCTTTAGGAGTTGATTTGCTATTTTGGTGTTTTTAACCTCTCTAATATCGATGGCATCGTCAAGGCCAATATCCCCCTTTTGAATTGCTATCTGAATGTTTTGCTCTAGCATAGCTTTTTCTTCTTCATCAGGCGCAACATCAATAAAAATTCCAAAGTCATACATATAGTAATCTGAAATGTCTTTTATAATTTCAGACTTGTGTCTTCCAACCTGCATAGCCAACTCCTCAGCATGATCCATGTACTCCATAGCATCGGAAAGACGTATTGATATGGCCTGAGATAATTCTCTTGTAACAAAATGAGATGCATCGAGAATGTGTCTTGTTGCAGTATTAGAATTAGCTGCTGCTAATTTTTGAACACCAACCAAAGCGTTTGAATCAGGGGTTGATCCATCTCTAGCCTCATTTAATCCGGTCACATCCCTAATCATTCTTAGGTAGTGATTGTAGTTATTTATTAGAGCAGACATTTTTTGACCTCCTGAGTGACCAGTAATAGGTTGAATAGGAACTCTAGCATTGTTAAAGTCGCCATCTTGAGTATAACTTCGACCAACAACAGATCCTGTTTGAAAGTAAAGCCTAAGTGCATCTTCAGGGTTGTAAGCTGCTCCTGTGCCTAAGTCAACCTCGTTAAGGCCATCGGCATCAATAAACACTCCATCTGGAGTCATGCGATTCATAACCTGCTGCAACTTGAGGTGTGTAATCTGAATGAGATCAGCAAAAGGAATCATTCTTCTTACTAAAGACTCTACATTTCCTTTATAAACTCTAGGTGCAACAGCCACATAGTTTGGCATTGCGTGTTGGGATGAAGATTTAGGCCTAACCATATTCTCCATGAGATTCCACTTGAGCATAATGTTCGTGCCCATTACCATAACACCCTCATACCAAACGTCAATAGTTTTCTCTACAACCTCAAACTTTCCATCCTCAATCATATCTTGTGGAGGATTAAAATCAGATGGTTTTTCAATCATTCTAACAGCACCGTTTTCCCCTACTTTCTTTTTGTACTTAAACGTGTTTGTTGTTTTGTAGTTAAAATAAAGAAGTGTTGCAGTGTCTTTTCTAAAAGTATCATCTCCATAAGTGCTAGGCTCATTGTTATAATCATAAAAGCCATAGCTATATTCTGATATCTCAGATAGATCTTCGTTAGTTAAGGACGGGTCTATCTTACGCAACTCATTTACCGGAACGGTTTTAACCTCTCCCCAATAGAAACAATCCTTAAAGTACGGGTCCTCAGTATAACTGTGTATAACATCAGCAGGATCAACATACTTCACATCAACACCAGATCCTTCATTAAACTCATGCTTTGCAACACCCATGCCTAATACGGCAATATCATAGTTTATTCTTTTTTTGATGTCCTCGTAGAAATTATCTTCTAGTATAGTAGATATGGCAGTTTCAGCAGCAATCTCTATAGATGGCTTGTAATTTAGCTGCATTATCAAGTCTAGTTCTTCGTCGCTCTCTGGAAGTTCGTCGTCTTTAAATGTAAAAGGGTTAATACCAAACTGATTTGCCATTTCATCTAATATAGGCTTGGCAAGCATTTCAGAACGTAATCTTTCTTGATATGTGTTTCTTCTATATATTGAGGTAGGATCCTGAGCCTTTACCTTTACATCAAAGATTCTATCTGTCATTCCATTGACAACGATGTCAACAAACTTAGGTATAATAGGAACAGGTGTCCAGTCTAGATTTAAATAACTAAGGTCACCATCAACAGCTATTTCTTTTTTGTACTTAGATATCGACTGCTCTCCACGAGCATACAGTCTCATTTTATGAAACTTTCGATACCTGTCATAGTATCTACCCCGATTACCATCTTTCCTAAACCATTCGTATTGTATTGATTGCCCAATCCTTAAACCGAACTCAGGGGTTGCTTTCTTTTCATCAGAAACAAACTGGTCGGGGAAATAGGCCGATGGTATATCTACATTAACTTTCTGCATCTATCTTAATAATTGGCTATTACTACCCTTGTTATTATACCTTGCAAAGTTAATCTTTATTTTTGATTGTTTTACTTCAGGCTTATATAGGTGTTTTTGATTAGCCATAATAGCTAGCCCTGAACTAATTGACGCATCATACTTTGTCCTGTTGTTTACATCAAACTTTGCCCAATCCTCTAGAGTTTTCACAAAAGGCATTGAACCCATGTCCCCCATCTCTCTAAACTCTCCTGTCATATCAAGCCCAACATATTTTTCAATATACGACTCTATGGCGGATGCGTGAGCCTGTTTTACGTCCTCAGATGAGTTAGGTATACCCCCTATCTCTCTTTCGGTCTTAGAGAGCTTGTTAGAGGCCTTGTCGGGCCTGTTCATGGAGAATGATCTATATCCTCTATTCTTAAAATGATATAGTAGCCTAGCCTTATTATTCTCTGCAAGTATTGGCATTCCATAAAACACACAGGCCATTAATACATCCTCAAAAAACATCTCTGCTGTTTGTGGCCTAGCAATGTACTCTAGGAAGAACTCATTAGAAGGGCCCTCGTCCATATGAAACTTAGTAAGCCCATGAAGAGCACCATTAGATGCTCCCCCTCCTACAGTTCCAGATATGTCATAAGGGTCGCACCCAAAAGATCCCATGTGCTCGTTGCCAGGGTATCTTCTTCCGCCCCTTATAATTACATTGTTCTGCAAATGAGCTGGGGGAATCCAAGACAATAAGAACCTGCCATTATTATCGGGGCTCCAAACCACTTTGCTATCAGGACCATCCTTCCAATAGAACTTACCCCTTGTGACGAAATGCTCTTTTATTACAGAATCGTTATAGTCTATCTGCTGATATATCTTGGTAAGATTAAATATGGATGACTTACTCTCATCTCTAAAAGCGTGCGACTCTGTTCTTGGAAACTGACGATAAAACTCATTCAATGCATTTCCATCAGACTTCAGAGACTTCACTTCGTTATCCCAATATGTAATAGCACCCGTAGATATCATCTCACCATCCACTCCCTCTAGTTCAACGACAGGATCATCAAACACGGGCCACCCAAACTTATTTATATAACCCTCGAAGTTCCATTCCATAGGAATGAATAAAGAATATAAGCCACTCTTCGTTTGTCCGTTGGGGTTTCTTGTGGATGGGTCGGAATCCATATATAGCTTCTTAAAATTGTCGCCTCCTTTATTTAGTGCGTTACAGGTTGACCCCATCATACACTTGCCAACGACACGGCTACCTAGTCTCAAACAAGTTTTAGTTACACGCCAATTGTTTAGAATGTTCTCAGGCTTTTCCCACTTACCACTCTCGTCGTGTACTAGTAGTTTCAGTTTCTCACCATCATAGCTGTTGTCTGCTGTGTTCTTCCAATCAATAGTGGTGTCAAGGCCATCCATATCGTCATCCATAACCTCGTGCATATTCTTCTTTGTAATCTTAGAAGCTGGAACACGGAACGCCAACTCAGTCTTTGGCTTATCCATCCCGTCCTGTATCGGCTTGAAGAAAAATGGATAGTTGTTGGCTATCGGTACAATCTTATCTACAAATAGTTTTTTAGCATCACCTCCTGTCTTTGACAACACCCCAAGCCTAGAGTCCTTGGCCAACGTTCCAACATTTACAGACTCCGAAGCACCCATAAATGAAAACCCTGAACGCCTAATCTTTAAATAGCACATTCCAAAACATCTCTTATCCGCCTTGCAGGCCTCCCAGTATATGTAGAATATTCTGTTGGCCTCCCTAAAGTCAGGATACCCAACGTCAATCTTAGTCCACTGCAAGTACATGTAATGAGAACCTGTAAGATAGGTTGGCTCACCATGGTTCATATACCAAAAACCATTCTCCCGATTGTCAAACTCCTGCTCGATATAGTCAACCCACATCGACTTAAAGTCGGACAACATCTCATTCCATTGGAAGATTGACTTTATTCTATGCAGTTGTCTAGGATATTCCTTGCGTTCCCAATACTGCTCGTCTTTCTTTTTGCTCCTAGAGTATACATTCTTGGGTTGTTCGGGTAGACCTATAATAAGTCCATTAATATTGTAAACCTCCCCTAGCGTACCATCTTTTGAGATGATTATAATATCATACTTCTCATCGTAGCCATACTTCCAGCTCTTCCCCTTGTTCTTCTGTCTTATGACTTGCTTGGGGATGCCTGAGTCTACAACTCGATATAAACTATTTTGACCTTCGTTCAGCAAAACCTCTAGTTGAACTTTTAACTTCGTTAAGTGCCTCTTTCTCTGCCTCGATTCTTGATAGTATCTCGAACGCATCGAATATGGCTAGTTTCTTTGTTGCGGCAGCATTCTTCAGCCTGTCAGCAGCAAGTTCATCATCAGGATCTGGCTTGATGATATTTTCCTCAGCCACCTTGATGAGTTGTTGCACGGCCTTATAACCTGCATCAATAATTTTTTTCTTTATCTCTGAAGTGTTCGCTGTACTTTTTGTCCCAGCTCCAATCTCCTGTTTTTTCGAATTGCTCATAAATCCATATTGCATCAGGGCATCTCTGCCATCTGTACTTTCCTTTTATTCTTTTCAATTTGCATCCGCATTGAAGCCACCTTTCTACTTTTTCCACTGAATCGTAATGTTCTCGGTAAACATCCTGTACAGGTCCTCACCATCTATCTTAAACTCATATTCGCTATCAGGCTCAAAAGATATCCTGTCCCCAACGCTAAGACCTAAGTCAACGAGCTCCTTATTAATATACTTAATCTTACCAATAAGTGGCTGATGTGAGAGCGGATTAAATAGCCAAGATTGCTCAGGTCCTACCGGCTGTATGAAGCAATATTTGCCTGGACACTTCCAGTCAACGCCATCATGGTATAAGAAAAACTGATCGTGGTCAACCAAGAATAGGTCGTCCTTGAAGAAACTCTTACCACTCCTGTGGTTACCCTTCATGTCGTAGTATGTTCTGAAAACATTGTGGTGCACCAAGATAGTATCACCGACCTTTACGTCGCCATCATAATTTATTGGAACGGAGAGAACCTCTGCCTCTCTGTTTGTAACCATATGGTCTTCAGGAGATATACTTAAAATAAAATCAACGTCACCTATCTTCTTTGTGTTGTTGTATCTCCGTCCGCCTTTAGGTTTAACTAAAAACGAATGAATTGATTGCATTTAAAAATTTATATTATATTCTACGGACACAGGCATTGTTGGCCCAAAAGACTTCCAAAGCAGAACCTCGTCACCCCTTTGAATCCATATCTTATACTCAGCACCCTCCAAGTCTATAAGATGTATTTTATATCCACCACCTAGCACATCCTGTCCAAGGATATAGTGCATCGCACTACTCTTGTAGTCCGCCCCTATTGAAATTTTTCTGATTTGCATTACTGCTTCTTGAAAATGCCAATACTTACAGCAGGAGAAACAGATGTGCCACCATGAGCAAACGCAGTTGTAGATGATGAAATAAATCCTGCATTTGACGCAGCTTCAGCAGCGATGAAATACTTTAGTGTTCTTGGAGCTGCTCCTGAACCTGTTGATGGAACTTTAAGAAAGAAAGATAATTTAACGGGGTCCAAGACAGTAGAAGCGGGTAATATTTTAGTGAATGAATGAGACGTAGTCGAAGAAACACCTCCATATTCTTGCAACACATGTATTGTAGAGGCCGTGCTACTAACATTACCTACCTGAAAAAACAAGTTGATAAAATAATCCCCACCTGTTTTTATAGTTATTGTTCCATCGGCTGCTAAATCAACATTGGTTGTTGTTTGAACAGAACCAAAAAGAACTTGAGCATTTCCTGAAGTAAGTCCAGGGGCTAAAACTTGATTAACATTAGTGCTAGCAGCAAATGTTGAATCATATCCTTGTGCTAAGGATAATGCCGTTAAGTCTGAAACTAATACTTTCTTGGGGTTTCCGCTGTCGCTAGTGTCTAGAGATAATAAAAAATCGTCTGTTGCCGCCGTAACAGCCGAAGGAGTCTTTAACACATCTGATACTGTAAGTCTTTTTGGTGTATCACTATCATTTGTGTCTAGACCAATTAACTTGTCATCTATAGCTGCTGTAGCAGAAACAGGAGATTTCAAAACATCAGACACCGTTAATCTTTTTGGCGTATCACTGTCATTTGTATCTAAACCAATTAACTTGTCATCTATAGCCGCTGTAGCAGAAACAGGAGTCTTTAACACATCTGATACCACAAACTTCTTAGCGTTATCACTATCGCTAGTATCTAACCCAATCAACTTGTCGTCTATAGCTGGAGTATCAGATGATAGTGCTCCCAACATTGGAGTCGCCATAGACCCTACCGTTACTGTCTTAGTGTTGTTTTCATCACTAACGTCTGTTGCAACCATGTAATCTGCACTAGCAGGTGTTACCGTTGGATACTTTGAAGTGTTAGATATTTTCCCCATTTTTTACTTTTTCGTATGTTCTCATTCCGCTTAGACCAAGCATTGTTACAAGGACAGTTATTAAATGGTCCATCTGCACAGGCTCTCCCAAGCGTTCTGTGAAGATAACAATAATATCTCTAGCGATAAAGTTGTATAAAAGTGCCAACCCGCACACCCAACCTATAGTCGGTCTCCAGCCAGCACGAAACATCTCCCAACCTTTACTCTCCAGAATTGAGCTCGTAAAGTCTTTCATCTAGTTTGTCGATTTTAGTATTCATTACATCAAGCTGTCTTTGAATTCCGTCAAGAGAAACTTTAATCTCTTCAGCGGATACTTCTTGAGGAGGCAACTTCTTGGCCTCATCTATTTCAGCTTTCAATTCAAAGTATGCCACGAATACTGAGAATATAATTCCCATTATCCATACAAAGGTTGACATTGGCATGCCGACAACGGTCTCTTTCGTTATCAGTTTCATGCCCTTAAAATTAATACTTTTTTACCATTGTAAAAACTTAGGCGAATAGTGTATACCCACACCTATGTAATGCCTTGGTTTGCCCGTTGTTGTGATGCCTATGCCTGTCTGAAAACCAACGCCAAATGATTTTCGTACCTTAACGAGTTGCTTCGGTTCTACTAGTATAGCGTTGGCATTATTGAACGTAACTCCTGGGTAGTCAGTTCTCATTCTAAAGAATACCTCGCCTGTCTTATTGTTCTGCTCTACCGTGTTCTCAACCCATATGTCCTGCTCCAAGTTTATTATAGCATCTGCCACTACTACGCCATCAGTAGGTATAGTCACCTCGATGGATCTGTTGCTCTTGCCGAACGTATCTGTGCGCTCCACATATATCTGCTTATAGAACGTGTCGGTGTTTACTATAGTAATGGTGTCATATATAAACGCAGGGACTTCAATAGTCTCTCGTATCTCTGTTGTCTGATTGGTTATGGTTACCGGTGGTTGAGATCTGTCTACTGATATGCTGTCGCCTAGCTCATCCAGCTTTAAGTTCAGTGCCCTGATATCAGCAGCGTACATTCCATCGTCATCCATGTAGTTTCGGATAGTGTCTAGTAGCGCAACATTATTATTATTGATTCGCTGTATCTCCTGCTTATACTCCTTCTCTTGCTCACACTTGTTTAATAGCATAAACGCAAGGAATATACAGAACATATATGGTATCGCTTCGTTCCAGTTAATCCTCTTCATCCACCCATCCTGAGTAAACAACGAATTGACCATCTACAGTGTAAGTGTATTTGCTGATAATAAACTCATCATCAGGTAGCTGA
>Ga0209348_1000074_pt1 | contig 60487 bp, 70 predicted proteins | sample ETNvirenome_2_30_FD_184065 | JGI IMG/M metagenome (GOLD analysis project Ga0209348, IMG submission 184065) | Marine viral communities from the Pacific Ocean - ETNP_2_30 (SPAdes) (version 2) | ecosystem: Environmental > Aquatic > Marine > Oceanic | place: Pacific Ocean | collected 2013-06-22 | reverse complement strand
GTACTCGTCAAGTATTTGCTTGATGTGCTTGTCTGCAAGCCCCCTGTCGGGGAAGAACTCACAGGTGGTGTCGGAGTACCCTTCGAAGAGTCCTGCGACAGCGTGGATTACTGCATATTGTTTCATGCTGATTGAATTGAAGTTTGAAAATTTTGAGTTGTATAAGTCTCTCTAACTATACACTCTTCATAAATGAAGAGAGTGTATAGTAAGAGATACTAAGTAGAAGGGAGGTTGGGATTCGAACACAACTGCCATCTGCCAAAACTCAGATGTACGCACCGACTGCGCTCCCTTGAAAGGGTCGGGGGGAAGGTCTGACGTTTCACACGCTCATCCAATCGAATTGCATCCCGAAAGGCGTCCCCCCTATGGTCAAACTTCAATCAACCAAATCCTTTTTTTCGCTTTGCCACTTGTCGTGGGCTTTCTCTACGGCAGTGTTGATGGCCTCTGCCTGTGCCCTGTCGATCGCCTGTCCCTGCATACGGGACAGCTCGACAATTACTTCGATGATGTTATTCATGGTTATCTCTTTCTTTTGGTGTTAATTCAAAGTTTACGTCCCATGTGGCTTGGCAGTCTTCGCACTCATAGTCGTGCTCTATCTGGACGTATCCGTTGCAGGTGTAGCCCACCTCTTGTGAGCCGAGGAAAACCCCCTGCCCGCCACACTTGTGGCACTTGTCGTAATCGTTCATGAGTACTTGTCTTCGATTCGTTGTTGTGTGTCCTCACAGCAGGAGACCCATGCCTCCATGTTCATGAGGGAAATCTTGCCTGCCTCACGAGAGGCATTGTAGTCCGCAAGGATTTGCTCCTTGTTGTCGATGTAGTCGTTAAGACCACGTTGAAGGCAGTCGATGATGACCATCTGCACGAGTGCCCCGTGCTTGTTGTACCCCGTCATGAGGTGGCTGATGAACTCGTCGTTCGTCATGTCTTTGATGTCTTTCATTTGTCTTTTGTTTGGGTTTTGAGGGGTGGAAGTGTGCTCCACCATACAATCTCTTCGTCGTGGATGCGGAAGCTGTATGCTTCCTGCAAGGCGTCGTTCCATACGTTGTCCAACCACACGCCGTGGTCGTCAGGAGCACCCATTACATGGGATGCAGAGAAGCCTGATTCTTGCAGTGCCTTGACTGCTGATTCGCATTGTTCTTGTGTCATCGAATTGGATTTTGGTGGGTAACTCTCTCTAACTATACACTCTTCACAAATGAAGAGAGTGTATAGTAAGAGTGAGTAAGGGTTGTCAGTTCAGCACCGCAATCAGTGCCAACGTTGCCATCCAAGCAAGGAAAGAAAGGAAGGCGATGTTCATTCGTTTGTTCATGTAATCTCGGGTATGTAGTTGATTAACAGGGTCTTACGCGGTGCACTCTCCAATAACCCATACCTTCATACGGGTTGGAGTTCTTTGCGGTCTTGACTGCGGCGTCGAGGCTTGGTGCTTCAAAGGTCCAATCCCTCCAATCGTCGCGGTCATACCCAAACGTTACAATCGCTCGGTACTTTTGCATATAATGAATTTGAAGTTTGATACAGACGCCTCACGGCGTTTCGTCCATTCAGGACTCGTCAGTGTACCTTATGAGATGAGGTATGCGATGGCAAAGCACAACAGCTTCACCCCGAAGTAGTAGAGCACCGCAATCATTTCGACTGATTCAGTTCGTCTACACCATCTGACCATCGGGTCAGGTTTTGCACAACAGCCTCGACCATCGAAGCGTCAGCATCGTCGGCCATCGACACCAAGGAGGCCATGCCCTTCACGTCACTCGGTACTAGACGGGCGGCACGATTCAGTTCATTGAGGAACTTGCCGTTGTGAAAGTCGTTCAGGTACAGGACGGAACGGCCTACGGGTTGGGAAAAGAAGTTGTTCATGTGAGGTCAAACATTGTGTTTTTGAAGGCCTCTTCAAGGCGGGCCTTGTTTCCTGTATCTGCTTTGAACCAAGCGTTGATGAGAGCAAGTTCGAAGCTACCGCAGTGGGTTTGTCGCAACGAGAGTCGTTCGTGTTGGGTCATTGATTTGGGGATTAAGGGGTTTAACTTTCTCTAACTACACACTCTTCACAAATGAAGAGAGTGTGTAGTAAGAGTAAGTAAGAAGTGGATTAGCCGTAGACAACGTCTCCAAGGAGACAGCATTGGAACCAAACATCGGCGGTGATGAAGTCGTCGTTCTCACACACCCAATCGTTGAAGTGGCGTGGGTACTCTTGTGCCATCGTAGACGTTCCATTGCATACGTGACTCCATCCCATCTTGTGCTTCGTCCCATCCTCTTTGTCGATGAACTCCACCTTGTGGTTGGGGTCGGCCTTCATGTACTCCCATACCCACGTTTCAACGCAGCTTGCGAATCCAACATTCTCAAACACCTTGGGGTTGTCGTTTTTCCATTCACGTAGGCGATCGAGTTCGTCGTGGGTGAGTCGGAAGTCAGCGTCCCTTGTTGGGAGGTAGTTACAGAGTAGGTCGAAGAGTCGACCATCGTCAATGCTCATAGATACGGTCATTGTAAATGAATTAAAGTTTGATACTGACACCCCGAAGGGTGTTTCGCCTATACAAGGCTCATCAGAGTACCTGATTACTTGACGTCAATGCTCTTTGCATTTTTGAAGTCGTAGATAGCCAACTCACCTCGGTATCCGGCCAACTCGCAGGCCACGAAGTGGGACTGAATGATGTCAGAGATTTCGAGGTAGGCCACTCCGTGGTCGTCTACCCATCCCCCAATGACTTGGGTTCGGTAGTCGTAGCAACCTTCACGTAGGTATTCCATCACCTCCCTGAACTTGGTGAGGGAAAGTTTGTCGTTCTCGACCTTGAAAACGCGGCAGTCCTTTGCACCGCCTACTGCGAATCCATCGCCAGTGTAAACACCAAGGTGTTCGGGGCGTACACTGAATCCTTCACCTGACTGAAGGGTTGCATAGAGTTTGAAAATAGTGTTCATTGAAAATGAATTTGAAGTTTGAGATTTTGAGTGGTAACTCTCTCTAAGTACACACTCTTCATAAATGAAGAGAGTGTGTACTAAGAGTGAGTAAGTAGTTTCTTTGAGTTCAGAGGAGAGAAGCAAGCTTCTCCATAGTAGCGGCCAACTGCTTCTGCAACTCCTTGGCTTCAGCCTTCGCCTTCGCCAACTGCTTCGCCTTCGCTCGGGCCGTAGCCCCCGTTGCTTCGCTTACCTGAGCCGCTGACTTTCGAGCCTTAGCAACCGAAGCCTTCTTCGCCTTCTTCGAAGGCTGCACTGGTGAGTCGGCCTTGCCGTGGAACAGCTTCTCTTGCTTGTCAGCAACTCGTTGCTGTGGAGTGGCCCTCTTCACCTTCGCCTTGGAACGCTTAGGTGAAGCCTTTCTTTGAGGCTTTGGGCTGTCACTTTTCTCGGATGACCAACCCAACTCTTTGAAGAGTTGCTCTCCGCTCTTCGGCTTGCCGAAGTTGTATGTCCGAGAGCCGTCGGCATTGTAGTCAACGGAAAGTTCCTTTCCGAGTTGGTCAGAGCAGATGACCTTCGGCTTCGCCGACTTGACTTCGAGGTTCTCCACATACTCGATTGCTTCCCAAAGCAATTCGAGAGCTTTGGCTTTGCGGTATTCCGTAGGACGGAATTGGGCTTTGTTCATTGCCTTGAGGCAATCATTGAAGTTGAAGTTTGACATGTTGAAGGGGTTTAAGTATTTAAGTTTCTCTAAGTATACACTCTTCATAAATGAAGAGAGTGTATACTAAGAGTAACTATATAGATTTCGGCGGCCTAATGACACCCCGTTAAGGGGTGAGGTTGGAGCCGATTGAGAGTTGGGGGGTTGATTGTTCCTCCTCCTAGGAAGACTCGTTGCATAATGCCTAGGGTCTCGCTGGGAGTGCGTATGGGAAGCTTCGGCTCAGTTTCTTGTCAGTATCTTATACTGACAAAAAGCTGAAAGTTGTGCGGCAAGTCGTGGGGGGACTATAGGGGGGCCTTCGCTAAGAGCGTTTGGGTGCACACATGTGTACGTACATATATACATATAATCCCCACGATCTATATTTCTAAGCTGTTTTTATACGTGATTGATCATATTGAATCCAAAAACAAATTCACGTTTGGGAGTCTAAGTTGCGTCATATCAAGCATTTAGATTCTGTTATTTAAAGCATCACTTTACGATTGACTTTTAAAAAAATCGTTTATACCTTTACGGCATATCGAAGCTGATCCAGTGATGATAAGCATCCACAGTGTTTTTTGTGTATGCACAGAATGAATCAGTTATTTTGTTTATGGCGCGAGGGTAGTTGTATCATGAAAGTAAAGAAGCGAGATCCTAAGACTGGTACAGGTAAAAAGCCCAAGGGCAGCGATAGAAGGCTTTACACTGACGAGAACCCGAAGGATACGGTAAGCATTAAGTTTGCCACCCCTGCTGATGCTCGTGCTACAGTAGCTAAGGTTAAGAAGATCAACAAGCCTTTTGCCAGAAAGATTCAGATACTTACTGTTTTAGAGCAAAGGGCTAGGGTTGCCAATAAAAACGAGCAAGCTAGGATAGCCAAGATGGGTAAAGAGGCTATAAGAAGATCTAGAAAGTCATGAGGACTAGTAAGTCTCGCAACAAGTTTGTTTCTAAAAAAATTAGGAAGCTTATCGAGGAGGGTAAGCCTATGAAACAAGCTGTAGCTATCGCTCTAAGTATGTATGAGCGCAAAAATAAAAGGTAGTATATTTGCTTTATGAGATCAAAGAAGCAATATCCTAATCGCGTACTACTAAGACAGATGCAAATTGGGGGATTACTTGGTGATCCAAAGAAAGAAAAAAAGAAAAAGAGCACGGGGTATGCCAGACTTGATGCTCGTTTGGCTAGATTAGCAGAACAGGCTCAATCTGACACCAGCAACTACACAATGTCTCAGAGGGACAGACTGCAAAGACAGATTATGGCAGAAAGTTCTGGGAATCCAAAAGCAGTTTCTGATGCTGGGGCTAGGGGTTTGTTGCAGATCATGCCCGCCACACAAAAAGACCTAGAGTCTAGAGGTTTGATCCCAAAGGGGCTTGACCCCTTCAACCCTGATGACAGCCGCCGTATGCGTAATGCAAAGATCAATGCATTGTCAGAGCTGAGCTGGATCAAAGACCCACCAAAGAAAATACCTGAAGTAAACAGACTTGCACGTATCTACGCATCTTACAATGCTGGGGAGGGTAGAATCAAGTCTGCTTTGGAAAAAGCTAAGGCAGACGGAGTAGATATCTATGGTGACCCTAGAGCTTGGTTCGAATACATCCCTGAAGAGACTAGAGGATATCTCAACAAGATACTTTTTGATTGATTATCTTTGACCTATGGCAACACTTAAAGTAACTATCAAAGAGGAGCTCACTCTTGAAGGCATTAGCAGAGGAAGCGAAAGAATCCATGATATCGAATCAGTAACGCAAGTAGACAACAGACTCGTTACTGTTACTACAGCTGAAGCTGATATCTTAAAGTTTGGATCTGTTATAGCTAGTGGTACGTTTGTAGCGTCTACAGTAAAGTATCTTCGCATTACACACACTGGCTCTGCTGGTGATCTTACCCTCAGGGTATTAGGAACAAGCGAGGAATACTTTGTTAAGCTCTCTGCTGGAGATAGCTTTGTTCTAAACAATGCATCTATGGACGCCAATGATGCAGGATCTCAGTCTGTAAGTTTGGCAAACATTGCAGAGATTAAAGCTGTCGCCTCTACAGGCACTATTGTCGTAGAGACTTACGTTGCTGCTTAATTATGAAGCTATCAAAGAACTTGTCACTTGAAGAAGTGACTAAAAGCATAACTGCTAAAAGGCTAAACATAGACAACACACCGGATGAGTGGACCACAGAAAATCTTAGACAGGTTGCAGTCAATGTATTTCAACCTCTTAGGGACAGCTTCAAGTGTCCTATATTCGTGTCGAGCGGGTATCGTTCAGCTGAGCTCAACACTGCTATCGGTGGTTCGAGGCGCAGTCAACATGTGGAGGGAAGAGCACTCGATCTTGACGGCGACGTATACGGGCGTTGTACAAACAGTCAGATCTTCGAATGGATACGAGAAAACCTTGAGTTTGATCAACTCATTTGGGAATTTGGTGATACAGATAATCCTGATTGGGTTCACGTCAGTTATGTTCACGATGGCTTTAATCGTAAAAGGTGTCTCAAAGCTTGTCGTGATGATGAGGGGAAGACGTACTACGAAGTAATGTTCGGAAAACAACTATGATATGTTAGGACTAGGATCATCTTTAACTCAAGGCTCTTTTGTTTCTGATAATACAATAGGAACAGTTACGATAGACGGATCGACTACTCCGTCCATGCAAACCGCAACCTCTTATAGCATTTCGAGATCAGGCGGTGCAGATGACCTTACCTTTTCTTGGTCCGTCTCTCCATCTGACAATGTTGTTATTTCAGACAACACAGCGGCTTCTCCAACTATTACTTTCCCGTTTAGCAACACAGCTCACACTGTTTCTTGTCAAGTTTCATCTGCTACCGCACCTGATTCCCCTCAGACAGGAAACCTCAGCGTTACTACAAACACCACCAATGTTGTAGCTTATGCTTCAGACTTTAGTTCTGACACAAATGGATGGGCAGTGTTCTTGACAAGTAACTCTGCAGTAACTGGTAATGTAGATGCAGAAGGCAAAACAGATTTGTTGCAGTGGGCTTGGTCAGCTGATGAGGGTGATTCTGCTGCCTATATTAGAAGGTCTATGGACTCCACTGTTAGTGATCAAGCTGGCAATGGAACTGTATTTGCTCTTTCAGGTGAGTTCTACTATGATGATGCCGATGCGTCTGGAGTAAGTGGAGATATTAACCTCTTAATTTTTGTTGGAGGATTTAGCCCCAATACAACAGTCTCAAAGTCTGGGACTGACCAGTGGCACACTTTCTATACAACCCTGACGGCAGGAGCATCAACGCCCAGTAGCGATTCTTTGGGTATAGGTATTGCAAACGCAGGAGATATACCAACCTCTGGTGATAAAATTTACTTTAAGAACATCAAGTTTGAGTATATCGACGCAAGTTAATTAGACTCCAGCTCCCTGTAAAAGGCCTGCACTAACAAGCGGGCCTTTTGCGTAAGCGCATATCTCACCCTGTAGTTGTACTTGGTTTCCTCCCTGAAGATGTGATCCTCCCTTGTGTTAGATGGTGTCATCTTATCAAAGTGTTTGTAGATGTAACCTTGGTTAACCATCTCATACACAATTCTATCACCTAGTTTTTTTTCAGAGTAGCCATAGTCCTCTGCGGCATACCTAAGTGTCCAGAACTCTAAGTCGTATGCCCACAGCATAAAGTGCAGTTCTTTTTCAAAGATGTCATACCTCTTACAGAACTCCATGGTGCTAGTTCTTAGGTACTTAAGGTGATTTTTTTTTACGTACCTTTGGTTGAGTCGAGAAAAGTCTCGAAACAGCTTTTTTTTTGAAACTAAACTTTTTGGCATGATGGATATGGAACGGTACAGTGATATGGAACAAGAAGGATTCTGGGTTGAAATTCGAGAACTAGCTGACGAACTTACAGAGTTGATCCATAAATATGGACTAGAAGATAAGATTATTTCGTCGTTTGTTGTAGGTTTGCTAGAACCTTTTGATGAAGAGACTAGCAATATGAAGGCTTTCTTTCACTACAACATACAAAGCGAATCTGAGATGGAGATCATTCAAGACTTTATGACAGATTCATATTCACCACCCGAGGATACAGATCCAAACCTTGACGATCTGCTAGACGGGCTGGGGATTTCATTGAACTAAAATGGAGGGACTTATTAGAAAGATTATCATCGGGAAAGATCCGAAGAATGCCATGGCCTACTATGTAGGCATGAGGGCTGGATCGGGAGAAGTTTGTGCAATCGTATTAGACGAAAGACACCTTCACCTGCACAGCAAAAAAAGATATCTCGTATATTTGGAAAACGAAGAAGGACAGGTTTTGTGGAAAGCTGTAGATGACATGCCTTGTTTAATCGAGTTCGACTGTAACTTCTAATGACCATAGACAATCTTACTACTGATGGTTCTGAGTTTACTGTTGACGGTAAACGATATGCTGGAAAGTATCATGTCCACATATCCTCTGGGGCTATGGTCGGTGCACAACACACTTCTGAACCTCACAAAAAACTTACTCCTTCTAGTGATGTAGTCGCTAAAAGGATACGTAGTCTTCAACAAAGACTGCAAGATTTAGAAAGTCGCAAAAATAAAATTCAATCAACTAGACCCGCTGCCAGAAGACAGGTGAGTCGTCGGTCACAACCAAGCAGAGCTGCTGTTACTAGGCGTTCAAGTCGTCAATCACAACCAAGCAGAACCTCTGTAAGAAGACCTTCAATTAGACGATCACCCGGAAGATCTAGTGGCGGTGGAGGATATTAAATAACATGAAGACATTAGATGTTTTTGTTGTTGAGCTAGAGAAAAAAATCAACGACACCATCAAGACTGAAAGCGGTCTTGAACTTTACATTGACACCCGTTTTGAGATGGGTGAGTTTAACAACCGTGTAAATGAAGGCCCCGTAGTGTGCTCTCCGATCAAACACAACACCGGAGTAAAAGAGGGGGACACCCTTTACTTTCATCATCACGTAGTCATCAACGATGGCCAGCCCCTTACCGGAAAAGAAAACAACTACATCGTAAACTACGATGCAGAATATACGCACGGCTGTCAGGCCATTGCATACAAGTGTCAAGATACAGGCGATGTGTATCCTTTGGGCGGGTGGGCTATACTAGAGTCTGTTGACGAAAAAGAAGACTTTGTATCTGACGTTATTGAAATCGTCAATCTGCAAGTAGACCTACCCCGTAAGGGGCGCGTGGCGTTTGATGCCCCATGGTTAGAAGAGATGTGCGTTAAAAAGGGTGATGTTGTTGGGTTTGTAAAGAACGCTGACTACCGTCTAATGATTGACGGCAAAGAGTACTATCGCACCCGAAAAGAAGATCTTCTTTATGTCGAAGAAGAAGTTCACAACGATTGAAGCTGCTCAGCGCTTGATGACGTCAATGGAGGTTGCTATCAACAACATGATTGACGAAATCAAAAAACCTGTTGATCCTGAGATCAACGGTAGCGCGAGAAAAGCAGAACTGCAGTCTATCAAGCAAACAGCTACAGACTGTAAAGAACTAATTGTTGAGCGTCAGCGGTTAGAGCAAATGATAAAAGACCTACATACTAATGGGGGAATCGAAGAAGCCAAAGACTACAGCGGAGGTTTCGCTGAAAAGTTCTCTAAATGATTGGAAGAAGATTGTGTGGCAATACAACAAAACTGATTATAAATTTTGGGAGCAGTCTTGGAACAAAGAGTTTGAGGACTGATGCCTATTAAAGATCGGGAAGCTCGTCGTGCTTACAACAAAGAGTATCTAAAAAAGCACTACGAAAAAAATAAAGACTACTACAAGTCAAAAGCAAAAGCTTCAAAGTCAAAGCAAAGGAAGTGGAATAGGTCCTTTGTTGACAGAATCAAAAGAATGTTTGGCTGCGTAGATTGTGGTGAGTCCAATCCCGTAGTCTTAGAGTTTGATCACGTAAGGGGGGAGAAGGTTGGAAACATAGCGAACATGGTTCATGCCCCTTTATCTATAAGTGCAATCAAAGAAGAAATCAGAAAGTGCGAGGTCAGATGTGCTAACTGCCACAGAAAAAAAACACACGAGAGAAGAAACGTTTAAGGAAGGCTATATATGTGTCCACTTTTTCCGCAAGTATCCCCTCAAGCTTATACCTTGTAGAAAGGGTAACTGGTCACATGTGGGTTCAAGTCCCACCTTGCGGACATGAATATAATTGGTTAATTTTGTTCCATGCGCGAGTAGCATAACTGGATAATGCACAAACCTTCTAAGTTTGTTATTGGGGGTTCGAGTCCCTCCTCGCGTACTAATTCAATTCAATATGGCAAAGCTTAAGGTATCAACTTACAAAGCAAAGCGTGTTCGTCGCAAGGGTGTGCATGCAAAGACAAAGCAGTCTAAAAACAAGAACTCAAAGAACTACAAGAAGCGCTACGCTTCTCAAGGTCGATGAACTCACTTGTAAATATAGAAGAGTATGACGACCTTGCTATCTCAATTTGCCCCAACGGTACACAGGGTGAAGTGCTCGAACTTGGTGGGCTGGTCATTGTTCTTCCCGCTCAGCCTCCCAAAAAACAAATTCAAGGATATAAAGACCCAGTCCACATGCAGATGTGGAAAAGGTCACCTATGCCGGAGGAGCTGTCTAGGATTCGCTCTATGGATGAGTGGTCTGAAATGCCAAGGGAATTTAGACAGAAGTTTTCTACGTATATCGAAGAGGAGTTTCGGCGTAGGCGTGAGGGCTTTTGGTTTTTTAATTACGGTGTACCTACATATATTACGGGGAGGCACTACATGATGCTTCAGTGGACGAAGCTAGATGTAGGATACCCCAACTTTCTTCAGTTCCAAAAAAATATTTTCGTACATTTAGCAGCGTGTGAGGCGGACCCCCGATGTATCGGGCAGCTGTACACGAAGTGCAGACGTAGCGGATATACGAATATCTGCTCGTCTGTGCTTCTAGATGAAGCGACGCAGGTTAAGGACAAGCTCCTTGGCATCCAGTCAAAGACTGGTAAGGACGCGCAAGAAAATATATTTATGAAGAAGGTGGTTCAGATGTTTAGGCACTACCCCTTCTTCTTTAAACCTATTCAGGATGGAACGACCAATCCGCGCATGGAGCTGGCTTTTCGCGAGCCGAGTAAGAGAATCACGAAGAAGAATAAGACTGCGACGAAGGGCGAGGCTCTTAATACGGTAATCAACTGGAAGAACACTACCAACAATGCATACGATGGTGAAAAGCTTCACATACTGTATTTAGATGAGGCAGGCAAGTGGGAGAAACCCACGGACATCCGTGATGCTTGGAGGATTCAACGAACCTGTCTTATTGTTGGTAGGAGAATTGTTGGCAAGGCTCTAGTGGGATCTACTGTAAACCCCATGGATAAAGGAGGTAAGCAGTACAAGGCTTTGTGGAAAGACTCAGACCCATCAGAAAGAAATGCAAATGGTAGGACTAGGACAGGTTTATACAGACTCTTTATTCCTGCTTATGATTCTTTGGAAGGTTTCTTTGACTTGTACGGAAATCCAGTCGTTGAAAATCCTGATAAGGTTCTCGATGGTCTTGATGGTGATAGCATTTTTCAAGGATCAAAAACGTTTCTTAAAAACGAAAGGGAAAGCCTAAAGGATGATCCCTCAGAGCTGAATGAGATTATTCGTCAGTTCCCCTTTACAGAAGACGAGGCTTTTAGAGATAGTATTGAGGGCAGTCTTTTTAACATCGGAAAGATTTACGAACAGGTTCAGTTTAACGACGAGCTGTTTCCTGACCCCGTTGTCCGGGGTAACTTTGTTTGGAAAGAGGGTGTTCAAGACACTGAAGTAATTTTTAAGCCTGACGCTCAAGGTAGGTTTCACATTTCTTGGATGCCACCAAAAGAGCTACAGAATCTGAAGAAGTTTGAGCGTAATAAGCGTATCGCACCTAATGCAGAGCTGGGGGTAGGCGGGGTTGACTCCTACGACCTTGATGCCACCGTCGATGGACGGGGGTCTAAGGGAGCGCTACACCTGTACAACAAGTTTCACATGGAGCATCCATCAAATATGTTCGTGCTGGAGTATGCGTCCCGTCCGCCTTTGGCCAAGATCTTTTACGAAGATTGCTTGATGGCTGCTGTATTTTACGGTTACCCACTGTTAATTGAGAACAACAAGTACGGTATTGCAAGACACTTTGAATCAAGGAATTATGATGGATATCTAATGGACAGACCACGCCACCTTACATCTAGCAATGCTATTGTTAAAACAAAAACCAAGGGTATCCCATCAAACTCTCAGGACGTTATCCAAGCTCACGCTCACGCTATTGAGGCTTACATCCATGATCACGTAGGAATTCACAGAGATACTGGAGAGTACGGAAAGATGTATTTCAATAGAACTCTAGAGGATTGGATAGGGTTTAAGATTGACAACAGAACAAAGTATGACCTTTCAATTAGTTCCGGTCTCTGCCTTCTTGCATCACAAAAAGTAAAGCAAAAAAAGAAAGAGTCTAATTTCAGTGAGGCTAAGTTCTTTAGGCGTTACAAGCCCATTTCTTAATTTATTATATTTGCACAAAATGCGCTTACAGTAATGCAATCATACGGCACAAAGAAGTCAAGCAATTTTCCCGATCCGCTCGCTACTCAACAGGAAAAGTCTTCAGAGGCTTATGGTGCTAGTTACGCCAAAGCGATTGAGAGTCAGTGGGGAAGCTTGACGAATCAGAACTCTCTGCTTCGACAAAGAAACAAGATTTTTGAGCGTAATAGAGAATACGCAAACGGTACTCAGGACACAACTGTCTACAAGCAAATCCTGACCAATCTTGACCCAAACAACGGCGACGGAAGTTTGGTAAACCTTGATTACACACCTGTTCCTATTCTCCCTAAGTTTGCCAAGATTGTTGCTAACAAGATTCTGTCAAGAGATCCGTATCCCAATCTTGAGGCGATTGATCCTATCTCTTCATCAGATAAGCAGAAGGAAAAGAATCGCCTGAAGAATCAGGTAATGCTCCGTGAGGAACTCTTGCAGCTCAAGGAAATGACTGGTGGCTTGGTTCTTGGAGAAGATCCTGAGTCACTTCCAGAAACGCTTGAGGAGGCAGAAATCTTTTTGGAGACCAACGTAAAAACTGACGCAGAGATTGCTGCTCAGATTGGAACAAACCTCACACTCTCTTGGAGCAACTTTAATGACGGCATCTTTAGAAGAGTCGTTAATGATCTCGTCTCTTTGGGGATGGGCGTTGTCAAGAGAAGCAATGATCCAAGTTACGGGATTCGCGAGGAGTACGTGGATCCCATCAACTTTATTCATAGCTATACAGAAGACCCCGGAATGAACGACTTGCAGTATGCGGGTCACATCAAGCAGGTAAGCATTAGTGAGCTAAAGCGACTTGCCGCAGACTCTCTCACTGAAGAAGATTTCAAGAAGATTGCTACTACAATAGCAAACAAGAGCGGTTATGATAAATCAAAGATCAACGACACGCAGTATGATAGGTCTTTGAACAAGACCATGTACGGATACGATGAGTTCATGGTTGACATTCTTGAGTTTGAATTTGTCTCTACTGACTGCATCTACTTTGAGGAGAAAGAAAACAAGTACGGGAACAGAGGATTCTTTTATGAAGGATATTCATACAAGGAAAAAAAGAACTCTGTTTTTTCTCGTAAGCCACACAAGCTAGAGATTCAAACCATATACGGTGGCACATATATCATGGGTTGTGATATGTTGTTTGACTACGGCATGAAAAGCAATGTTCCAAAGAATCTTCATGATATCTCCAAGGCCCGTATGTCTTACTCGTGCATTTCCACGAACATTAGACGTATGATTCCTAAGTCTTTGATTGACGGATGTGTTGGCTTTGCCGATATGTTGCAGATCACACATCTCAAGCTTCAGCAGGCGCTAGCCAAGGCTAAGCCAGATGGGTTGATCATTGACATTGAAGGACTAGAAAATGTACAGCTTGGAAAAGGTGGTGAGCTTCAGCCTCTGGAGCTTCACGACATCTACGAGCAAACTGGTGTCTTCTACTACAGAAGTAAGAATCCAGAGGGTGGATTTCAAAACCCACCTGTCAGAACGATTGACAATCACATTCGCAACATCAACGAGTTGGTGAGTCTGTACAACCACTACTTGCGTATGATCCGTGACGTCACGGGAATCAACGAGATGATGGATGCATCTACCCCCAAGGGGGACACGTTGGTTGGCGTTCAGCAGAATGCTATTGCAGCTGGCAACAATGCCATCTATGATATCACCAATGCTGCCATGGTTATCTACAAGAAGGTTTGTGAAGACATTGTCAAGTGTCTGCAGATTCTTCCTCAGGATACGCCCATATATAAAGCCTACACCAATGCTATTGGCGAAAGCAACATGAAGGTTCTTAGCAGCTTTGGTGACTTGCCCATGTACAACTTTGGGGTTCAGGTCGTAAAGGACATGGAGGATAAAGACCGTATGTACCTTGAACAAAACATTCAAATGGCCTTGGGACAAAAAGAGATTGACCTTGAAGACGCGATTGCTGTTAGAAACATGCGTGACGTCAATCAAGCAGAAAGACTTCTTATTGTTCGTCGCAACAAACGAATGAAGCGACTTCAAGAACAGGCTCAGCAAAACTCAGCTATGCAAGCTCAAGTGGCTCAGCAGTCAGCCGCCGCTTCGTCTCAAGCAAAACAGCAAGAGATGCAAATGAAAGCTCAGATAGACATGCAGATGGAGCAGATGAAGAGTCAGTTGGAGCTTCAGCGCATGCAGATAGAGCACGAGATGCGTAAGCAAATCGAAATGATTAGAGCTCAAGCTACCCTTGGATTCAAGACCGAAGACCAAGAGTTCAAAGAAAAACTTGAAGTCCTTAAGGAAGATCGCAAGGATGAAAGAGTTGATAAACAAGCAGTGAAGCAATCGCAACTAATTTCACAGCGTAAAGGAAAGCGTGAAGAAATGCAAGAGCAGTCCACATCATTCATGAATATGTTTCAATAATGGCAACGAGTAAAGTAAATCTTGACGAATCGTCCAAGCTGGACATTACGTGCAAAAGAGGGGATACGTTTTCCTTGACTATTACCTTAAAAGATTCTTCAGGTACTGCACTTCCGTTAACTACAGACAAATACAGATTCATTGTTCAAGTTAGACAACCTGCAACTTCTGTGGGGGGTAGATCATCTAGAGGTAAGGGTGGCTTGATTCTGGGTACTCAAGATATAGGGGATAAAGCAGTAGATAGAGCTGGATCTGAAAACAACTTTGAACCAGTTGCTGTGGATGACAGTGGTAATGCAACCATTCAAGCTTCAGCCAAGGTTATGAGATCTATTCCTTCTGGAAGCTATGTGTACGATATTCAATACATCAAGCCAAGCAGTACCGGAGGACTTGATACACACAGGACTGTTTTGTTTGGAAACTTTGTTGTGAAAGAAGATATCTCTGAAGCAATAGAAACGAGCGCTAGATAATGAGCGATGTTTCTGTAACTGTTAATGACGCCACTTCTGTTGATGTAACAGTATCTGCATCTACGTCCGTAGACGTATCTGTATCTGCTGCGCCATCTATTTCTGTTACAGAGAAGGGACCTAAGGGCGATACGGGAGCAACGGGTCCACAAGGGCCTACGGGGGCGACAGGTGCAACAGGAGCTACCGGGGCGACAGGCCCTCAAGGAGCTACTGGATCTACAGGCCCTCAAGGACCTACTGGAGCACAGGGCCCCGCAGGTTCTGATGGTACGTCACCAAATGCGTTTACCACGATCTCTGTTGCTGGTCAAGATAATGTTGTAGCTGATGCAACTGATGATACATTAACTATTGCTGCAGGATCTAACGTTACTGTAACAACCAATGCTTCAAGTGATACTGTAACCATAGCGTCTTCAGATACTAATACTCAGTTAACTACAGAAGAAGTTCAGGATATTGTAGGCGCTATGTTTAGTGGCAATACAGAGACTAGAATTTCAGCCACATACGAGGATAGTGATGGAACCATTGATCTTGTCGTTGATACTATACCTGTAGACCTTACTAGTGCAGGCACGGGGACGATTGAGCAAAGCAACATTAGGGATAGAAAATTTACAGTAACTAGTAACACAGATGGAGATCATCGTGGTGACATAGTGTATATAGGAGGCACCACCTCTATGACTACTGGAGCTTTGTATCATTTTAAATCTGATGGAACATGGGAGCTTGCTGATGCTGATGCAGCTTCGACTTGTGATGGGCTACTTGGCATAGCCCTTGGTGCAGCATCAGACACAAATGGAGTTCTTCTTCGTGGAATGGTTACTATTGATCACGACCCCGGAAGTGTTGGGGATGTGCTATTTGTTTCTACAACAGCTGGAGATATAACGGCTACTGCCCCTTCGGGTAACGGAGATATCGTAAGGGTTGTTGGATATTGCTTAGATGCAACCAATGGTCAGATTTGGTTTAACCCAGACGGAGCGTTTGTAGAGGTTAGTGCATAATGCCAACCATTAACGCAAATAGGGTAGGTAGCGCCATAGGTTTTGGAAACTCTTCTTTTACTACGGCTCGTGAGGGTAATGCTGAAAGTGTTTCTGATAATCCATCTAACGCTGATGCAAATGCTATAAACCATTTTTTCTCTTCAGGCAGAGGGGGTGGAACCCACAAGATTAGAAGAGTATTTATTCATTTTGATGTAAGCAGCGTATCATCAACACCTCAAGATGCGTCTATAAACATTACTGGACACAGCCAGACTAGTGCAGATATTATAGTTGTTAAGAGCAACGCAATGGGCGCTGATGGTAGCACTGCCTTAGCTGCCTCAGAGTTTTTTTCAAGCGTAGCGTATAACTTCCCATTTTCATCAGAGATTACTTCTTGGAGCACAGGGTCAAATAGCATACCCTTAAATTCAGATGGTCTTAACCACATAGGTTCTAATAACAACCTTACGGTAGCTATCATAGAACATGATTCTGATTTTCAGAACACAGCCAATACTAGTGGCACTGTTTCTTCTGGGATTGATTTTGGCACTACCATAACCTTGACATATACCGAGGCAGCTTCTGGATACAGCCACAAGGTAAGTGGTGTAGCCTCTGCGAGCATTGGAAAGGTCAACACTGTGGCTACTGCAAACATTGGAAAGATCAATACAGTCGATTGATTATATTTGCATTATGAAATCCAAGAAGGATCCTCGACTAAAAAGAGCTGGAGTTAGTGGCTTTAACAAGCCCAAGAGAACTCCCGGTCACCCTAAGAAGTCACACATCGTTGTGGCTAAAGTTGGTGATAAAGTCAAGACGATTCGATTTGGACAGCAAGGAGCAAAGACAGCGGGAAAACCAAAAGCTGGAGAGGGACAGAAGATGAAAAAGAAGCGTGCATCATTTAAGGCTCGCCATAGAAAGAACATTGCTAAGGGAAAGATGAGTGCAGCTTTCTGGGCCAACAAAGTAAAGTGGTAATGAATACTGTAAAGTACAACAAGGGCGGTAAGCTCAAGATTTCTCAGAAGACTGTTTCTGTTGATCCACCTAAAGGATTTCATTGGATGGAGGAAGGTGGTCGTTACTTTTTGATGAAGGGTGACTACAAGCCTCATGCTGGGGCTGTTGCTAAAGCCAAGTTTAAACTTGTGAATCATCCCAAAGGATAATGAAGTTCAACAAAAAATACACGGCTGGTAGCAAGAATGTAGGGAGACGCAAGCAGCTCATGACTGAGATTGCGAATATCTACAAGAAGCACCGTGGAACCAAAGCTAAAAGAAAAAAGAAGGGCTTCCCTCCTGCGGTAGCTGCTAGACTAAAGAAACTTATGAAACAACGTGATAAAATCTAAACTATGTATCATTCAAAAAAGAAGAAGCCCAAGGTTATGAAGATGGGCGGTAAGCCAGTCGTCAAAATGCCCGGAGGTGGTATGATGAAAAAGAAGAAGGCTGGGCAGGATCATAAAGATGGCACCAGAAGAGTCGGAGCCTATAAGAAAGGTTCGTCTAATCCCAGAAAAGAGTTCATGAGAGTTAGCAATGCTGAGCAGCATAGATTGACTAGTGGAAACAAATCTGGTAAGCCAAGGCTCGCTCAAGAATTGAAGAAAGACACGCCCATGTTTATGTACGGCGGCAAGGTCTTCAAAGATGGTGGTAGCCTTTTGGGGGCTCTTATGAAGGACCCCAAGCAAAGAGCTAAAGCCAAGAAAATGCTCGGAATGTAATGAAGGTTTTAAAGAAAGGTGGTGGAATGTCTGGCCTTGACGCTGCTCAAAAGCAGGTCTACAAGAGAGGCCTTGCTGCCTACATGAGCTCTGGTAACAGACCTAAAGTATCTCAGCATGCTTGGGCTATGGCTAGAGTAAAATCTGACTTTGGAAAAAAAGAAGCAGCAAAGATTAGAGCAGGTAAAGGCAAAAAGAAAAAGTGATATATTTGCAAAACCAAACACAACAAAATAAATAATGGCTACTACAACAGCAACACTCACGCTTTCTAGCGGAGACTTGACTGGAGATGCTCTTTCTCTGAGCACCACCACTCAACTTACAAAAGCGGGCACTGCTACTGGTCTGGATCAGACCACTGGTGTTGCACGTAAATTCTTTGCGTCTGCTCAGGCTAATACAACCCTGATCGCCGCTGCAGATTACACTGCAGGGAAGGCTCACAAAGTCTACATCAAGAATACTTCGACAACAGCTTCTGAGTTTGTGAAGGTTGAGCTCGGAGCATCTAACCTTTCTCTTGGTTTTCTCTATGCTGGAGACTTTATGTTTATTCCTTACGACGGTGAAAACGACATCGACATTGATACTTCTGCAGTCAACATGACTGTTGAGTTCCTCGTTATTTACGAAGCGTAATGGCTACGGTAAGGGCTACGATTAGTCTTTCCTCCACAACGGTTATGCCGACTCCGATTAACATTGGGGCGAACATGACTGTCAATGCCGACTCTGGAACTGTTCAGCGCGTAAAGATTCTTGGTACAGCATCAGACTCAAACCCTGTTATGATTTACAAGGCTAACGACAAGTTGTCTAACGCCTATCTGTACATCAAGAACCTTGCGTCAGAGAAAGAAAAGTACATTTCAATCTTTGCTGACAGCTCTAGTGACGACCCTACTGTCGTTAAGCTCGGTGGAGGAGAGTTCGCATTTATTCCTGTCAACAGCGCTCAGACGCTGAAGGCTTTTGGAACTGATGTCGATCAGATGGTTGAGTTCGCAGTGTTTGGATTGGACAGCTCAGCAGTAACCCTATCATAAAAACAATACTATGGCTAATATTTCAAATACAGCGTCAGCAAACCAAGCGGCCTTTGGCGCGTTTGGTTCTGCTTTTACTGATCTTGCAACACACACGTTAAGACCGCCAGAAGGCTTGTCTATTGTTGCCATTCAGTTTTTGGCCGATACCATCCTTGACAGCTTAGTTGCTAAAAATGCAAACGTAACAATCAACACTGCTTCTGCGTCTAACACAGGCGGTATGTTTACCCGTACGGTAAATCAAGGTCTTTCTACTACCGATAAGATTGTTTTTGACGACACCAACGCCGCTTCAGGTGTAGCATTGGGAGATGAGGTTTATTTTAATACTGGCGTCCTTTTGGGCACAGTGATAACTCTTGATCCTGACGGGAACAATGCTAATGAGATTCAAATTAGCGCCAGCCAAGCCATAGCAGATGATGCTGTCCTTTCTTTTATTAGACCGAACGTATCATCTGGAGAAGGCGTGGGAGGACAAGCTATTGGGACTGGCGGTAGTGATCAAAAGTTCCCAAAGGGGATGACTATCTACGGAAGATGGGATGCTGTTTCTCTTCAAGCACCTGATCCTGACGGAGGCATCATCGTATACTTTGGACCCTGATAACAACAACAAATAATTTAAATTAAATGGAGGATAACAATCCCACAGAAGGCGGTACGTTTGAAATTTTCAACACCGCTGAAGATCTTCAGGCTAGCATGACTCAGCCTGACGCACCTGTACAAGAGGCTCCTGTTGAGGAAGCATCTACTCAAGAATCAGCCCCAGTAGAAACGCAAGAGGCTCCTGCTCAGGAAACTCCTTACGTTGACCCTGAGGCTGCTCCTGTACAACCTACACAAGAAACATTTGAAACTGCATCTGAACCTCAGGTGCAGGAAACAGAAACTGCAGACTACAGCGATCAAGAGATTGAAGGTGCTGTGATGAGTTTTCTGAGCGAGAGGCTCGGACGCGACATCACTTCCTTTGACGACTTGTCGCCCATTACGGAGCCTGCAAACCCGCTCGACGAGAGAGTCGAAGCTATCGCTAAGTTCGTTCAAGAGACTGGACGTTCTCCGCAAGACTGGTTCACATATCAATCCCTTAACCCAACCGAGATGGATGACGTTATGGCGGTTCGAGTGAGCATGGCTACGGAGTACAAAGATCTCAGCGGACAAGAGATCGACCTTCTCATGCAGAGCAAATACAAACTGAATCCCGATGTCCATTCGGAAGAAGAGATTCAGCTTTCACAACTGCAGCTCAAGATTGATGCTGCCGAATCTCGTAAGCGTATCACGGATCTGAGAGAGACCTATAGCGCCCCAGAGTTTGAGCAGCAATTCGAAGAGCCACAGTCTGTCGTTGACGATGAGTGGATCGCCAACATGAGCCGCGAGGTTGATTCATTGACTGGATTGGAATTTGATCTCGGTCAAGATCAGACCTTTACGTTCGGGTTGGAGGAAAGCTATAAGTCACAACTCAAGGATAAGAATGCTCGTCTCGACGATTACTTCGATCCTTACATTCGGGATGATGGTAGTTGGGACATTGACACCCTTTCTTCACACCGCGCTTTGATTGACAACATTGATCAGATTGCTCAGTCTATTTACAGACAGGGCCTCAGTGATGGTCAACGCGGTATTGTTGAAAAGGCTGCTAACGTTCAGGCTGGCACCCCACAACAACAAACAAACAACAACGATTCAGACCCAGTTATCTCCCAAATAAAACAATTCATGGGGGGTAACTCTGGTATGAAATTTAGAATCTAAAAATTATGGCAAGTATTGCTTCAACCGCTGTAGAGCATAATACAGCAAACAGTATTGCTCTCGACCCCAGAAAATATAAGGCTCTGGGAGATTTTCTCACCGCAAATGGTGACTTTAATAAGCCTGACGTTCGCGATCTTTTGGTGAACACCTACGGTGATCAAGGTATCACTGGTTTCTTGCAGCTCACAGGCGCTGTAAACTCTGGTGGTACAGCCGACCAAATCGAATGGTTTGAGGAAGGCCGCCGTCACAAGAAGTACAGTGTTACAGCTGCGGAGCAGCTGTCCACTGGTCACACTCCAGATAACAACGGTGGATCAAACACCTTGAAATTTGATGAGAACCCTCAGAGATATGATGTTTTGATGAGCACCGCTACAGGTGAAAAGTACATTGTGACTACTCAGCAGGCATCACCTGAGGCAGACGTAACTGTTGGTATCGCATCTTTGACTAGTGACACTAGCAATGAGTCATTCAGTGTTTCTAGTGAGTTTATTTACCTCGGCAACATGTACCCACAGGGTTCAGATCAGCCAAAGTTCTTCCAAGAAACAACACCAAATCGTCGTAAAAATCCTTTCATGATTGTGAAAGATCGTTACGAAGTAAACGGTTCACAAGCAACAAACATTGGCTACGTCAACATTGGCAACGGAGACTACCGTTGGTTTATGCATGGTGAGCAGGAGGCTCGTAAGCGCTTCATGGATCGTCGTGAAATGATGTTGCTGTTTGCAGAGCAAATTGGTTTTGCTGCTGAGGATGAATTGGTAAACTCCACCAACAACAACGCTGCAGGAGACAAGATTGCTGGTTCAGAGGGATACTTTGCTACTCTGAACAACAGAGGTATCAAGGTTACTGCTACAGCAACTGATCCTTTGAACACATTCACTGAGTTTGATTTGATTTTGACTGAGCTTGATCGTCAAGGCGCTCCTTCTGAGTACGCTATGTACTTGAACAGAAAGCAGTCTTTGGCTATCGACGACATGTTGGCTGCAGGTATCGGAACGCAAGTTACTGCTGGTTTGCCCGGACAGTTTGGTGCGTTCAATAACGATGCTGACATGGCTGTAAGACTTGGATTTAAGTCATTCACTCGTGGTGGATACACTTTCCACAAGCACGATTGGAACTTGATGAATGATCCTACTTTGCTTGGTGCTGTTACAGGTGCGCCTGCAGGAGCTATGGTTCCTTTGGCAAACATTGCTGACGCACGTAGTGGCATGAGAGCTCCAGCTCTTGAGATGTGCTACAAGGAGGCTAACGGTTACAGCCGTGAAATGGAGCACTGGGTAACTGGTGGTGGTGTGATGGGTCACACAAACAATGGAGATGACGGTAAGGACGTAGCTACGTTCCACTACCGCTCTGAGATTGCTTTGGTGACTCGCGCTGCTAACCAGCACGTATTGCTTGCGTAATAACTAACCTGAGGAAGGGGGAGGGGCTTCGGCCTTTCCCCTAACTTCATAATACTAACAATTATGGCAAATAAACTTTTTCCTCTTATTTCTGAAACAGCAAGTGCGACTCTTACTCTTGAGATTGATGCCGCAGCAACGGCAAAAACTGTAGACTTTGATGTTGATTCAAGAACAGTTTTGATCAATGCTCAGGGAGCAGATTCAGCACCTACATATACAGTGAACCTGAGAGGACCAGAGGGCCTTGTGTTTTTTGTTGACATTACTAGTTTGAATAGCAACACTGGTAGTGCTGGAGCCGCAGCAGTTATTTTCTCCAGAGGTGCAAATACTCTTACTCTTGATGCCGCTAACGAAGCCGCATCTGTATTGTTGACAAAAGATGGTCTTCAGTCAGCTAGTGACTTGGATCTTATTGGCACTAACGCTAACAGCCCAACATTCGCTTAATCATGCATGGAACTGATTTAGTTTTAGGAGATCGCCTTTTGGTTGGAGGTAACTCTGACTTGAAAGGAAAGCTCGATGTTGCCGGAGAAGCTACTCTTACAAGCGCTACAATTACTGCTCTCTCTAACGAGACCGTTGAAGGAGGCGCCTCTGATGGTGCTACTGCTTTGAGCGTAAATACCATGGTTTCATTTGTATCAACAGATACATCTAAAACCCACGTTTCTTTGGCTGATGGAGTTATTGGACAAGTAAAAATTATTGTCCACAAGGCTAGAGCAAACAGTGCGAACTTGGTTATTACTCCTGCAAACTTTGGTGCTGGATCAACGCTAACATCTAACCTTCCAGCAAGGTCTGTTTCCTTAATTTTTGATGGGACAAACTGGCAAGTTTTTTCTGGAGAAATTACAGGAACTGCAGAATTTGTTATTGCGTAATAGATATCATTTTCGAGAAAGGCTCCCGTTGGGGGCCTTTTTCTTTTCCCTTATATTTGCAGCATGAATAAATTCATCATATTTAAATTGAAAGATATAACCCCCTCAGGGTCTTTCTTGTCAGATGATGGATCGGGTATCGAGGTTATCTCAACACCCATTGATGGTATTGCATATATGACAGCATCCTTGGGGAGCGTAAACATCTTTCTAAAAGACGTCTCGCCGTATGAGGATAACAACCTGTCTACTGGAGAATCTCTTCAGAGATCCTTTGTGACAGTCTCGTGTGAGCAAGGAGAGGAGGTAGAGCTTATGAAAAGCATTTCAGTCTTTTCAACCTCAAAGACTACCAACCCCTTTCTTATTTTTGATGCAACCGCATCCCCTACGTTTGGTAGATATGGAAACAACATCAAGGCCTTTGTAAAGTCAAACCCAGTCAATAGAGTCACAGGTGTTGAAAGCAGAATAGTAGACAATGGGTTTACAGCTTCTACTGCGTCCATAGTTGGAGACATCGACTTTGGAGATGTCGACAACAAGCCTATCCTTGATTTAGACTGTAGGGACGCTACATACAGTGGTGCACTGACTGCTTGGGCAAACCAAGGAACAGGTGGATCAACATATAATGTAGACGTCTCTAGTGTGGTTGGATCTATTACTGAGGGGACGGGAAGTGCTACTAATGGATTCAACACAAACCCAGTATCATTCTTGTCTGATTCACACGCTGTATTAGCAAATGCCCTTAAAGTAAAAGGTGACTACACAGTATATGCCGTATTTACAAGCGCCGCAGATGGGTCAGAGGGGAGAAACGGTGTTCTTTATGGCAGCTCCTCGGGAGAGACTGTAGGATTTAGCGCAACAACAGAAGCTCTTTCTAAGCAACCTACGGTAAAAAACTTGATTGGATTACGTCACGAAGACAGGCTTGGACTTCCCGCTATTAGCGAGGTTAGTGTTCCCTTTGATAAAGATCTTCCTTCGGTGGTTGTTATTAGAAGAGACTCTGAGTTTAACATATCTGTTTACAACTATCAAGGAGAACTTATAGCTAGTTTTGTTTCTAATGTTTTCGAAAGCCTTGGGGTTGAGTCATCTATTATTCTTGATGGAGAAACATCAGGAGAGCTTAACATTCTTCAGGTTGGATCTGCAGGATCAAACACGTCGACTTCTTTCAAGGGGTCACTTGGTAGATTTGGAGTAATTACCAGAGACATAGGACACTCAACAGCCTCAAGGCTTGCTAGAGACTTACATGAACTTTATAAACTTTAATTTTATTTATTATGGCACAACAAACACGCCGGGCTCCGGGACGCCCTAAAAAGACCCAAGAGACAACTAATGTCAAACCACAAGTGCAGAGCGCAAAGACTAAAAAGCCAGCGATCAAGCAAAAAAAAGAAGAGGTTAGGCATAGAATCTATGAAACTGTAGGCGCGGGAGGCGTCGTAACCATTCTTCGTCAAAAAGAAATCCAGATATATGATGAGGATACTGGTAAGATTCGCAATCTTCGCTACTGCCCCCGAGAGAACTCTCCGTATGTAGATGAACAGAATGAAAACTCAGTTCGTGAGGCAGTTATTTTTAGGGAAGGAAGACTTCTTGTTCCAAAAGAAAAGCCAAACCTTATGATGTTTCTAGATCTTCACCCTGAAAATCAAGCAAACGGAGGTAGAACATTTAAAGTTATTGATAACAAAAGAGACGCAGAAGCAGAGCTTCAAAAAGAGTTTTCTCAGTCTGAAGCCATTATGATGGTGAGAGAGAAAGACATTCAAGATCTTCTTCCTGTTGCCATCTACTATGGAATCAACATTAACAGAGCGACATCTGAGATTCGTTATGACTTGTTGCAGACGGCAAAGAAAAACCCAACAGGGTTTATACAAGCATTCGACTCTCCAGAGGTTACTACTCGTGCAATGATTACGCAAGCGGGAGACTATCAGATCATCAACCTCAAGAAGAGTGGAGTGTATTGGTTTGATAGCAACCAAATGATTGTATCTGTTCCTGCAGGTATGGAACCTGTAGATGTTATGACAAGATTCTGCCTGACTGAAAAAGGGGCAGCAGTGCTGTCCACTCTAGAAGACAAACTAGAGAAACTCGGTTAACAGAGAGGCCCTTCGGGGCCTCTTTTGTTTTTGTATATTTGCAATATGATTAGCGTAATTCAGGTATACAACACGGTGCGCGATATTGCGAACAAAGATCAGAAGGGGTTTATTACTCCCGAGATGTTTAACTCATTGCTCCCAGCCGTACAGTCAAACATTTTTACAAAGATTTACGACTACGCTGTTCAGTCTCAAGCATTGAAGAGATCAGGCGCTGACCTTGGTGGAGAAGATTCTGTGTATCTGAAAGCCAAAAACTATCTGTCTGAATACGTTCACACACAAACGCTTTCTGAAACTAACGGCAGCAGTCTTTATGACGAGGGAAAAATATTCTTCAAGCCAGAAAACTGCAATAGAATCATTTCTCTTTTTGATGACAGAAACGTCAGTATTGACTTGATCTACAATACAGAGAAGATGAGTCGCATTATCAATAGCAACCTCTCTGAGCCTACTGATGACTTCCCTGTTGCCCTTATCTCTGATCAGATCGAGCTATTCCCAGACAGCCTGTCTGGAAACATATACGCTAACTACTATCGCAACCCAACTTCTAGGATGGAGGTTGACACCAGACAGAGCAGAAGGGGTGATATTGATTTTTCTAGGCAGCCCTTCTACTCAGCTCAATCTCTTGCGGGAGGTATCTCTGTTCCAAACACTGCAACCTGTAGGGGCTTTGACTTGCCTTACGAGTTCTATGGTGAAGTTGTAAGTGAGATTTGCAAGATGATCGGAGTATCTCTTAGAGACACATTCTTGACTCAGTACGGGGCTGCACCACAAGTATAAGACATGACAGATATTTCTACAGAGGGAATGAACTACGTCACCCTTAGACAGGTGATGGACGATTTTGTACTAACGATGGATGTAGATGATCACATCTCAAACATCAATGACGCGATGCTTCGTAACGTCGCGCTTCGTGGTATCCGAGAGTTTGGCTTTGACGTCACCGCTCGTATCAAGTCTCTCAAGAAGACGATCGGCACTAACAATACTTTAGAGCTTCCTTCTGATTATGTGGACCTTGTTAAGGTTGGCATTGTTGGTAGCGACGGCACAGTTTATGTGCTGAATCAAAACAAAAACATCAACTACTCTCGCAAGGTAAAGCTTGATGGCAATAATGCAGAGACCTTTGTTGACTCAAAGAGGGATCCAATGTACTTGGATCAAAACAAAGTAGAGGACAGAGAGGATGACAAAACATCAACCTCTGGAGGAGATGTTCTTACCAACGAAGATCCGTTTCAATCCTTTGTGTTTAGAAACTATATCTACGAAAACACTCTAGGTGGATTGTATGGTATTGGCGGTGGACACGGGATGGGGGAGTACAGAATCAACCTTGATCAAAACAGGCTTGAACTTGACACATCTAGTGATATTAGCGAGGTAATCATAGAATACGTAGCGGATGAAGCTCGAAGCTCTAACCCACTGATTCATGTGTATGCAGAGGAAGCTCTTCGATCATACATCTATTACAAGCTCTGCGAAAGAAAGTCCACGGTTCCTGCAAATGAAAAGATGAGAGCTCGCTCAGAGTACTACAACGAGCGCCGTAAGGCTAAAGCTCGTCTCGGTAACTTCAATAGAGATGAGGCGTTGAGAACGATTAGAAAGAACTTTAAGCAGGCACCTAAGTACTAATGATTGATAAGGTATTTCCCAGAAAGCTGAACTCAAGCAAGGACGCAAGAGTTCGCGGAAAAGATGAAATGATTGATGCTGTCAATGTAACCATTGACGACAACACAATCGACTTTAAAAGAGGCGGTGAGGCAGCCAGCGGAAACTTTGGTGTGCTAAAACCAGTAAAAGGTAATATTGCCGTACCCAACGCATCGGTTGATTTTTCGGGTAACGGAAGAGTTATTGGAAGTTGCGTAGACGAAAGGAATGAAGAAATATACTACTTCGTCTACAGCTCAACAGCTTCTGAGCAGGGGGTTTACAAGTACTCAAAAAGTACAAACACGGTGGCACCTGTTCTTAAATCAAAATACTTCAACTTCTCTTCCGTCTCTTTTGTTGAGTCCAACTTGGTATACATACCTAAGGGGGAATCTGAGGCTCAATTCAAGATCAGGCCCGTTCTGTTTTTTACCGACGATATCAACGAGCCAAGAAAGATTGATCTGTCAAGAGCTTCTGAGGGTCAGTCTCTTTCTAGCTCAAACGATGTAGACTTCTTGGACTTTGTGTCTGTGTGCCCAAGAACACCTATAGACCCACCCTCAGCACAGTTTGGCAATGATCCAACAAGCTCTGTTAGTAACTTCAAGGGTAAGAAGGGATTTCAGTTTGCATATCAAAACATATACAAGTCTGGAGATGTAAGTGCTATCAGCACTTACTCTAAGCTTCAGGTTCCTGCTGCATACATATATCAGGGCACTGCACCAAATGCTTCTTTTTTTACTGAGAACTTAATTGCAGTAACGATTCCCGCAGCAAGTCTTGGCGCCGAGGTGGACAGGGTTAGGCTGCTTGTGAGAGAGGGTAATGTTGGAAGCTGGTTTGTGGCTGACGAAATAGAATACACCTCAGGCAATGTGCAGTTTGACTTCTATAACGACAAGGTTCTTACCATTCTGCCAGAGGGAGAGACAAGAAGGCAGTTCGACTCCACGCCTAAAAAGGCTAGAGCTCAAGAGGTAACAAACAACAGACTCTTCTTTGGAAACTATGTGGAAGGGTTTGATGTTGAAAGCATTTCCGAACTAACGTCAAATGGGTCTCCCAGAATAAATCACATGTTCTTGGAGCGCCCTGAAGATTTCATCACATTTAACCTAACATTAGAGCCAGAAGTAAGAAATGTAAACGCGCCTAGCGCTGCGGATGCCTGCCTTAACAGGGTGGCTGCATATAGACTAGGTGTAAGTCAGCTCCCTACAGAGGGTGTCGTTGCTGGTACTCAGGTGATATTTAATATGACCCTAATGCCTGACGACAACTTTCACATGTACGAGTCTCGCGCAGGATACCATGGAAGTGCAAGATACGACGTTTTAAAGGCAGACACAGGGGCTGACGTCCACGCTCTTACTCAGGAGCAACAGATGGGCCCTGCTTTTGACGCTTCGGGTAAATCTTTCTTTGGACCTAGTCAACAGTTTAGTCTCCAAGATGGAGGGAGAGTTAGAAAAAACAGTGTTGCCTTTAATCCGTTCTTAAACGATGCTGAAAATGCAGAGGGTCACGCACAGTGGAGAGCAGATTTTGCAGGTGACGCAACGGGTGTCGCCGACAATGCTGGACAAAAGGCTGTATACGGCACGAATGCTGGTAACCCATTTATTATTCAGGGTAAGCCTATTAAGTTTAGCGGATCTTTTATAGCTCTTGTTGACCTCAGTCAAGATCAACTCGCACAAGAGATTACCGGAATGGTGGTGGGTAATCCAAATAAGGCTGATGGTCTTTCTTTTCAAGATGTTGATGGCGTTGCAGAGCCTGTAATTCAAAGGATATCTGTAATATCCTCTGTATCTACATCGTCTTACAACATAGACCTTCAGCTCAACAATCTCCAGAAAATAAAGGTCAATGGGTCAACAGACTTCCGATCTAAACTTGTTGTGGCGGTTGGTAAGCAAGACAATCTCGCAGGAAACGGAGGTACATACCTCGCTCCGATGGGATACTTCATTGTAAATAAGGCGCAACCAGAGTTTAGACTGAGGGACATAAGTCAGTTCTATGCTGTAGAAGATAATACAGATCCCACTGGGGAATTATATGATGAGTTCCGTGGAAGCGATGCGTTTTTTGCCCTCGACCTTTTGACGCTTGGGGATTTTGAAACGCTTACATGTATTCCTGATGTATTTATACCAACCACGGAAGAGGATGTTTTGGGCGCGGGGGCGCCAGACTTCACTGCTAATCCCGGAAACATCTTTGACGGGTGGGTATGCATGACAAGAGACTACATTCAGTTCCAAGTTCCGAACCTTACACTTGCAGACCTTCAGTCTCGATTTACGCTTTGTGCTCAAGAGCTGTTTGACATCATTAACGGCACATTTCAATTTGAAATCACTCTTGGGGAATCGTTGATAGTAAACCCGATGACTGTTCTGTTTCATAGCACGGGAGACCTCTTCGCCGACACTGGTAATTTTGAACTTAGCAGTACAGCGTTCCCAATAAATGCACAGCAGATAAGAAGGTGGTTTGGCTATTTGATTCCCACAGGAGCCTCTGTGAATCTTAGTACTAGCGTAGGAACTATACTCGAAACTCTTAACGAAATAGGTGCAGGCAATCTTCAAAACATACCTAACGCCCTAATTCAGATTGAGGGAGGTAGATTGATAAATACTTTTGACGATTACGCTAGAGACACTTTGCTCAATGAAGGTGTGGACATTTTTGACAACGACGCCAAGTATTTTGATTACGCGTTTAGCCTTTTGGACGGTGAGGCTGGTGCAGGAGCTGTAAGCACGAGCAACATAAACGGTCAGAACAGATCGAGTGTGTCGTATGGGACCATATTGGCTGGGGTTTGTTCTTGGGCTAATCACGGAAACGCTGACTTTTTGACTTTCGTGACTGATCTAAACAACATGCCACTCATATCTCAGACGAGTAACTACGTCTTAGGTAATGATCAACTTGATTCAGCTGGTCAAAATCCAGCAGAAGATCTTCTTGATGAAAAGCATGCTCACATTGAGGTGTTTGATTTTGAAACTATTCAGATATCGCCTCAGTCAGATGGGGGAGATCAGCCATACAAGTCCTTTAAGACAAAAGCCAACCACGACTTTGGTATAGTCTTCTACGATCAAAGGGGTAGGGCTAGTGACGTCATGCCACTTGGTAGTCACTATGTTCCCGGGTATGACGTGGCAGACCTTAAGGGTCCTGTCAAGATTCAGATTAGCCTCGACGGGGTTACAATTCCGCCTTGGGCTTGGCACTATCAAATAGTATATGCTGGCAATAGCACAGTAGATGATTTTGTGCAGTATTCTACGGGCGGGGCTTTTGTTGAGTTTGACTCAGATGATCCAGACAACAATGGAAACATCTACGTGTCCCTAAACTACCTTCAAAACAACTCAAGTGTATCCTACTCCTCTGCTTTTGGTGCAGTAAACTTTGACGGAAGTCAAGACTTCTACACCTTTAAGGAGGGAGACAAGCTTAGAATACTTTCATACTTTACGGACAATGAGCTGGCAAACAGACAGTTCCCTCCCGCTTATGAGTTTGACATTGTAAGAACGGTTACCCTTGCGGACGACGAAGACAACCCTCTAAAAAATCCAGATACAGAAATAACCCAAGCCTGTGTTGGACAGTTTCTTGTTCTTAGAAACAACCCTGCAGCTATTGGATTCTCATACTCTGATGTCAAGCAAAGCATTGGATCGGGAGCGGTTCCTTCGGAGTCAAGTCAACACAGATGGAATGACAGATGTGTCGTTGAAATTTACAGCCCTAGGAAAAACCAAGATGCAGAAGACAGGGTATACTATGAGGTTGGCAAGAAGTTTAACATTCTCAAGAACGCGGAGACGCTTGAGTTTGAATCTGCAACGATTGACCTAACTGAAGGGGACGTTTACTTCAGAAGGATTCCAATGAACATGCCAAGGTTTTTGCCAGAGCAGTCATTGTTTTCAAATCTCATTCAGAACGAATCTTCAAACCCTAGGTTCTTAGACTACTTTGTCGAGACAAGAACGTTTACGGACACCATTATTGGTGCCAATCAACAGAACTGGGGTAAGGCTAAAATCGTAAACAGATTCCAAAGAGAGATAAGAAGGGATTCCTCTATCACGTTTAGTGACGTAAATAATTACTCTCAGCCTCAGCTCAGATACACTAGGTTTGATTCCACAACAAGTAACTTCAAAGATCTACCTAACTCAAGCGGAAGTATACAGAGACTAATAAATAGAGGGGATAGCTTGTTTGTTCTTCAAGAAGATCAGATCAGTGATATTCCTGTCTCAAGAACTTTGCTGTCAGATTCTGCTGGAACAGATATTGTTGTTGCTTCTGAAAAGGTGTTGGGCACACAGAGGTTTTACTCTGGAGGCTATGGATGTAGCACAAACCCTGAGTCTGTAACTAAAATTGGCGAGAGCATATACTTTGCTAATAAAGAGAATTTTGAAGTTTACAAGTTCAACCCTTCAAATGGTGTTGCTATCATTTCTGAGTATGGACTTAAATCTTACTTCAGAGATCTTTTCTCATCTGCTCTAAATGTTGCTGGTACTGTTGTAAAGGTTGTTGGTGGGTATGACCCCATCCTTGATGAGTTTGTAATATCAGTTGTAAACGAGGCTGCCATTGCTACGGCATCTGCTGAACAATTTGACCAGCCTACAGGGACCGTGATTGTAACTCCAACGTTCCCTGACGCCCCTGATGTAACGGCTGAAATAACAGACTTAAACATAGATATTTCTTTGCTTGAGGCTGATTTGATTTTGGCAAATGATACGATTGCCGACCTTCAAGCGCAGATAGCTGCTCTCTACAATCAGATTGCATCCACCATCAACGATCCTGAGGTTGCAAATACAACTGATTATCAAACGATTGTTGATTTGCTCAATGAAGAAATTGATATTATTGAGGATGAGGTTATTTCCATATCTAACGACGCTATCTCTGGTATTGAATCTACGGCAAGCTTTCACGCTCAAGCACTGTTGCAAGCCAATGAAGCCATATCAAGTATCGACAACTTCCTCGCAGAAAATGCTCTTGTTGGACCTAGAGCTGACAACCTAGCTGACGTCGACTTTACCCTGCCTTCTCAGCTTAGTTCTGACGTCATGGCAACTACTTCTCACAGCGCAGGAGAAACCGTAACATACGCTCAATTTATTGGCGTTGTTGAAGCATTTAAGCTTAAGCTCAGAGAGTACAAGACCGCTTCAAATGACCCCACGTTGGGTAAGTATCTTACTGATGCAGGTACATACACAGGAAGGGATGCGGGAGGTGACAACAGCATCACCTTTGAAATTGGATACGGTATACCTACTGACGAATCTTTGTCTGATGAATTTACAGACAGCAATCTTCCACCTAACTCTGCTTTGTTTTCAGACCCTGAGTTCTTGAACAAGCTTTTGGGTAATCCCAGTACGGTTGGATTTGGATACTTGGCTGATGTAAACAGGCTTTTCCAAAGCTTTGCTGGTGGAGGTATTGATGGTATTGCTGAAGTGCTCATCAACAAGGAGGGTGAGCTTGAAACACTTGGGCAAGAAAACGAAGATCTGCTGAATCAAATTGCAGTCTTTGTAGAGGCTGTATACGAGGGCAAGGGGCCTGAGGTAGAAACCACACCCGATGCTGTGTCTCAGACAAGGGGTCCGTTCGGAGATGAATACGATCCTGACGGTGACGGAACTGTTGAGGCTAGCCCTCTAAAGGCTTTCTATGATGCTGTTCAAGCCGATGATGGAGACCCATCGTTCCCCAACCTGAGAGCCGCTATAACTGACAGCACATTGAATTATGGATCTGTATTGGCTCTTATTGAGGATGGACTTACTGGATTTAGCACACCCTATCAGGCTGACATAGACTCAAAGTTTGCTGATATTACTGCTATACAGGCGGTGAGAGACAGTCTCGCAACTTCTTTCTACAACACTTCTAAGTTTACGTTTGATGTACAGAGAGATATTTCTCCATCCGGTCAGAATCCAGCGTATAGCGGTGGTGTTCCGTCTGAATTTTACGGTCTACTTATTGCGGGGGGTAATCCTTCTCCTGATGAGATTATTTCCGCTCTTGGTGGAGACACCATAGATCAATCCGAAGCTCAACAGACATACTATGAGTTGTTTGGTAGTGTATCAAACATACTTGACTTCTTGTCTACCACTGACTTTACTGAAGGTGGTCCTCCTGCGATTGGAGGCTCAGGAGCAAGTGACCTTCTTAAAGAAAAGATCAGAGACTTCTTGGTGCAGTGGGACACACAGCTAACAGGTGTTGGATTCCCTACTGGATTCTCAGAGGAGTATGACTTTGAATCTCTTGCTAGCCCAGATACTACCGATGGCGCTTTGGAAGCGGCTCTTGATCAGGCTTTAACCGCTATCACTGGTGTTAACGGTGGAGGTTTTGACATTAGCCTTTCGGGACTTATCGGGGCGCTTCAGGGAATGCTTATTGAGTATACCGACCAACTTCGTAATTCAGGCTTTTTTGCTGATTCTCAGTTTACTGAATCTGGCAGCTTTGTTAATGCACAAAATATCTTTTCAAGTACTCTGCCTATAGACGGTGGCCCTTCATACAATGAACTGTTTAACGCTGCGTCAAACATTTCAGAAGCAGTCACAAGACTTAAAGAGTTCCAGACAATACTTGGTTCGACAACGCTCGTGGGTCAGGTAGGAGGCACGGGGTCTGCTACGGGTCTTCCCGACCTTAGCATACCTACAAACAGTAATGAATTTAGACCAGCTGTCGGTTATACTGGAGCAGGCGGACAAGGACTTATAGCTCAAACAGTTCTTCAGGGCGGACCTATTGAAAACCAAGATGCAAGCACAGATGGACAATCTATATATACATCTTATGAGGGCCTCAGAAGTTTGCTACAATATATAGATAATACTCTCACTACATATTCTAATGCTCCGATAGCGCAGGGTGGTGCAATTGATCTCGGAGGAGAAGATGTGTTCTTCAATAGTTTTAACACTGGGCCAAACCCAATAGATGGCAGTTACCCTCCATTTAACTTTACGGGATCTCTTCTGGATCTTATTCCTAACGGATCTGCAGCATACTCAAAGGTCTATGATGCCATTGCAGCTCTAATAGGGCCGATTTCAGTAGACGAAGGAGATATAGATCTTGCACAAATCGTAGGTATTGTCAACACTGCTGTTAATGACTCTATTTTGTATAGAACTGAGAACATAAGAACCGTGCTTCAGAACGTTGAATTTGAAGGAGGCGCTTTGGGGACAGCAGATTTTAGGGGGCGCATTGACACATCGGGTGGGAACAGTATTCCACTAGAGTTTAAAAACTCCGACCTTGACGACGACAATGCCGTGGGAGCAAATGACCTGCTTCTGTTCTTGGCTGAGTTTGGGCTGCAGGTAGACAACCAATCTCTTGAACAAAGAGTCGACGACATCCTCAATCTGCTAGATGAGTTTAACTATAGCAACGTTACTATTGGGGGGCCCGGAGGTAACCCTACTATTCCGCAGACAAACACAGACTTTATTCAAGCTCTGATAGCAAACATAAACGGTCTGTCTAACCTTCTTCCAGAGGGTAGTTTCTTTGCTTTCGACAATGATCCACTTCTTCCTGTGGAGGAAGGACAAGTCGAGGGTGCTGCAAACCCACGTTACGGACAGATATATATTGACACTACGGCGACGCTCTGACCAAAAGAATCATGAAGAAAACTATAGGATTTAACGATAAGAAGAACATTTGGACGTCTAAATACGACTACGAATCTTCTAACTATGCGTCTTTGGATAAGCAGTTTTTTTCTTGCAGGAAAACTGTTGAAGCCTTTGATGATGTTGTGTGTTGGGAACATCACAAAAATTCTGCTAACAATAATTTTTACGGGACTCAGTACTCTTCTGCCATAGCAGTGTCTTTTAATGACAACCCATCTCAAAACAAGCTATACAAGACATTTAGTGTTGAGGGCTCTGAAAATCTTAAGGGATCCCTTCACACTTTTGCTACAAGTGAGACGTTGCAGCCGGGACAAACTCCATTGACAGTCAACGTAGATACGTTAAAAAACAAAGGCGGTATACTGTACGGAAATATTCCTAAAGACCCTAGGATTAAAGCCAATGTAAACATGAAGTTTGTCGGGTCTACGAGCAGAGAAACAACAACTCAGTCTCTTGGACAAGATCTTTACCGTTTTAACGGGGTAGTAGGCAATACAGCTTTTACATTAGATCAATCAACTAAGTTTGCTTTTGTTTTTGGAAACAACACCAATCCTGTGGTGATAACTCCAAGTGGAACTTTTGTGTCAATACAAGAAAACACTGATTTCTACTCACTTAACTCTGGATTTGTGTCGCCTTCGGCTAATCAATTAGGCGCACTAGATATCGACGACCCCCTCGGAAAGGGCATTGTAGTTAAATCTACCTTCCAAGCTTATGAAGCATTCCTTACAAGCCTTAATGGTACAGATGGTATTGTATCTATCTTTGCGATTACAGATCCAGAGATCAACGGTGATTTCTTGAGGGGTCAGTATGCTGAGGCATACATTAGACTTGGGAGTGACAACTTTGAGCTGTACTCTATGAACGTAAACTACGAACCCACTGACTTAGACCATTCTAAGTGATAATAACTATATTTGCAACTATGATCGAGTTTATCCACGACTTTCTTTATTACTTGGTCTTTGGGTCAGACCTACCATACGTAAAAACAGCGCTAGATCCTGTCACTTTGTCTTTGATTCTTGGGGGAACAAAGGCTCTTACTGATGTGGGTCAAGGTATTGCCACGAGCGGGCGGGCTAGAAGGCAAAGAGAAGAGGGGGAAAAAATTGCAGAACAGGCTCTTCAAAGACTTCAGGGTTTAGACTTTGAAACAGGCCCAAAGCTTGGGGTAACCCAAGACACTAGAGATTTGGCTGAGCTTCAGATGCGCCAAAGTGCTGAGGCTATGCAGAACTTGCGAGATCAAAATCTAGCGCTGTCTCAGCAGGCTATAGCCTCTGGAGTTATGGACCCCACAAGGGCTAGTCAAAGTATTGCAAACATGGCTCCGGCCCTTTCTCGTCAGCTTGGACAGTCTGAGCTTTCTGCAGCTATGCAGTCTACTGCTGCAAAGCAGAACCTCGCAAACTTGGCTGAAGGGTACGCTAGGGCAAATGTCCTGAGAGAGCAGGGGGTTATGGACATGAACGTTCAGGCTGACAGATCTTTGCAGGAAAGAATCAGAAGAGAGGGAGCGCAGGCTGCAGGCCTTGGCTTTGCGGCTGAAGGTCAGGCTGTTGGTCAGATGATCAATGCTCCAGCGGCTGGTATTGACACAGGATTGGCGGCATTTAACTTAGCTCAGGGTTTAAATCCTGACGGAAGCAACAGGGACAACAGCGTTAATAGCGGAGGGGTTAAAAGAAATATGGACGGCACTTTAGACTTTGACGGTAACCCTTACAATAGTCGAGCTAAAGGTGGGGCTCTTAGTAATCAAATTTACATAACGGGGGGCGAGTTCAATCACGACACAAATAAGAAGGCTCTGATTGACGAAGAGACTGGGGAAAAAGAGGCAGAACTTACTGGTGACGAGGCTGTCCTCAACCCTGAGCAAACAGACAATACAATGCAGGCGTTTAAGATCTTGAAAGACGCTATTGCTAAGATGGAAAACCCACCTGAAGAACTTCTTGCAGCCTTGGAGAAGATGAGCCACTTCGACGAGCCTCAGTTCCAAGTTCCTCAAATGGAAATTGAAATCGCGTAATGCCAGTAGCATACACAACCGGGCTTTCAACGACCCCCGGAGCCGACTTTAATAAAACTCTTGCTACTCTTGGCCAACAAGCAGCAAGAAAAGCTGCCCAGCAGAAGGCCATCATGGATCAAATGCAGTCTCGGCAGAAGGCTACTGATAGGATACTGTCTGAAGTTGAGGGGTATGACGTGTCAAAACTTATTCCGCCTTTGAGAGAGCACTTCAAAACCTATGTGGGGCAGAAAATGCAGGAGATTCAGAACTTTGCTATTGACGACCCATCAAAGGCTCGAATGGCAGTTCAGGATGTTTCCAACTGGTTCAATATACACTCAGCTCACAACAGCAAAGAGGTGCAGATGACTAGAGATGCATACGTTAAGGTTGCAAACGACCCTTCAGAGGCAGCAAAATTTAACGCAAATCTTCCTGTGTACCAACAGTCAGCTGCTACTCCTGAGGGTAGTATCATGGCTCAGCAACAGTTTGAAGGGTCTGGCATTAGTACGTATATGGGTGATGATGGAACAGTGTTTTTTAAAAACATTGACCCAGAAACTGGAGAAGAGACAGGAGATTGGAGCAATATTACTTCTTGGGAGTCTTGGGCCAACCCATCTACATTTCAGATTCCAACACAGTCTCGATACGGCAGAAGTGCCATTCAAATTGGTGAGTCTGTTGTTCGTGAATCTGTTAAATCTAGTAATAAAGACGTTTGGAATAGGTCAAAAGCAGTAAAGTCTGCTACTGGACTTGTAAACTCTGGTTCAGATAATGAAGATGGAGCGTCTGCTAGAGCTTGGGCAGTTGAAAACTTGTGGGGTGACGGATATAGAGACAATGAAGCTCTTGTTTCTGCATACATTACTGCAGACATAAACAGCTCACAATATGAGCTTCACGAAGAGTACATCAATAATAAGAACAAGGATCTTATCAATGAGATGGTTGAGGCCTCTCGATATGATGATAAGAAAGATGACGATGATGCTTCTGGCAAGGGCAAGGGAAGACAGGTGTTTACAAGCGATTTTGACAGCAAGTCTGAATATGCATTTAACGCCAGTAATCTCTTTAGAGAGGGACAGCTTCTTGCATTTGATGATATGGGAAGGGTGTTAAACTTGGAAGATTTGGATGAGCAAGAACTTAAGGGAACTCGATACACTTTGGGTAGCCTCGCTAAGAATACAAAAGAGACTGAAGCCATTCAACTTCCCAATCCTAACTTTGGTCAAGAGCACAGGTCTCTTGATGAACTGAAAAGAAGGTATGAGGAGATTGACAATAAAAACAGCGTCGCAGCAAAAGACCTTAAGTTTGAAATTGAAAACTTAGAATACGATTTAGGAGATACACAGCTTGAGCCAGAGCAGTTTGACTTGAACTTGAGCGACTTGGTATTTTTGCCTAATGGAAAGCTGGCTTTGATGAACCTTAACTACAAGGGATCTAAGGTTAAGACAATCATGCTTGATAGAATTAACGACAAGCCAAAAGTTGATCAGATTATTCAAGCAATTAGAAGGGTCTACAACGACGAAACAATTACTTTTGAAAAGCTTCAGAAGGGATTGGTGACTGGCCCTAAGGGTGACGCTGAAAGAACTGTCCAAGACAATACTTCTACTGCAAATCAACCGAAAGCTGGAGACAGCTTGTTTGAATAATAATTCGAATGAACGAAAAGCATAGACAGTTATACGATCTCATGGTTGAAAGAGATCTTATCTCTAAATCATACGACGAGTTTACAACCAACTTCTCACAGCCCGAGAAGCAAAAACAGTTGTATGGATTTTTGATAGACAACGACGTTATCAGCACCAATATCGCCGAGGATAAGTTTTACCAAACAATCTTCGACGTAAAAAAAAAAGAGAAGGCGGATCTACCTCCCGTTCAATTTGGGGCAAGAACCGCACAGCCTCTCTCGGCGCCAGTTTCGGACGAGGTTTCTACGGAATCTACCTCAGATACGAGTCAGGATCAACCGCAACAGAGTGGAGATTCGGGTTCACTTACGGTAAGCGCTGATGCCCTTCCCGTCGGAGTAGCCCCGGTTATTGATGTAAATATTGAGGGGGCTGAAACACAGTATCTAGACGGAAAGTTTGGGGATATGGTGAATGCCATACCTATCATTGGAGATGCATTCGATGACGCTGCCAGAGCGTGGGGTCAAGGACAGGCTACAGGAGATATTGTACCCTTTTCTTTTTCTATGGCTGTTGGTGACGTTGCCATGACAGAAGAAAACATTGAGGCTTTTGTCAATCAGGTTGTTGAATACGACAATCGCATGAGAGAGATTGGGGTGTCTGATGAAGCCGAGTCTTTTGCAGCAACACAAGAAGCAAATGGCGGGGGTGTATGGGGATTCTTGAGCGCTGCTTACAAGCACCCTCAGGGGTTGGCAGAGACATTGCTTAGCTCTACATCAGGTATGCTGAACAAAGCATCTGCAGAAAAAGCTTTAGCCACGGTAGTCGCAGGTACTGGTGCTGGTGCTGCTGCTGGACTTGCTGGCGGACCAGCCGCTCCACTAACGTCTTCAGCTGGAGCTTTAGCTGGAGCTGCAATTAGCCTTACTCCAGCCATGGGTATGGCAGGTGCCACGGTAGAGATGGGCATGTCATTCGTTGACTTTCTTAAAGAAGAGTTGGGAGATAAGGAGTTTTCTTATGAGAACGTGCTACCCATTCTACAAGATGAAAGCAAGCTGAGAGAGATCCGTAAAAGATCTGCATTGCGTGCAGGAACTATTGGGTTGGTTGACAGTTTTGCAGGTGGTGTGCTTGCAAAGGGAGCAAAGACAGCCAAGGCTGCGGGTAAAGCACAGACTCGCATCGTAACCCAAACAGCTACAGGTGAGGCGGGAGCTGGGGTTGGTGGTGAGCTGTTGGCTCAAGCTGCTGCTGGTCAAGATGTAGACGTAGCTGAAGCATTGATGGAAGGTTCTGTTGGTGTGATCGGCACTCCGGTTACATTGGCTTCTGCCGCCTTACAAGATGCAGGTAACTACAAAGTCAACGGTGGTGCAGTAACCAAGAAGCAGGCAACAGAGCTCGTTGAGGACCTTTCAGACGATGAAGTCAGTCAGGTAAACATTGAGATTAACAACGACGCAGAGCTTCAAGCACAAGTTGAAAACAAAAAGCGTAGAGCTGTTATTGCCAAGGATTTACCAAAAGACATTTCAGAAGAAGATCGCAGCAGATTGGTTGATCTAGAGATGGATCGTCAGATGCTGAAGGGCAAGGAGACTTTGGCTGCAGAAACAAGACTGACTCAAGTAGAGAATGAAATTAGAATCATTCTTGAAAAGGAAAGAATTGTAGAGAAAAAGCCTGATGAAGTCTTAAGAGACGATGTGTCTCAAGCCATGGCTGATCTTGATAGTGAGATTGAGAAGGCTCAGTCAGAGGTGGAGTCTCTCTCTGATGCAGCTGGAACGGAGGCTGGTCTTGATGTAGATCAACAACAGATTGATGATGCAAATGCAAGACTCAACGAACTCAAAGACAAGAAGTCTCAAGCTCAAAAACTAATTGGTGAGATGGGCCAAAGGCAAGAGGATGTAGTAGAGTCTAAGGCTGCTGCTTCAACGCCCCTTGTAGACACAGCTCAGCTTGAGGTGGATGCAGAGTCTGCCGCACAAAAAGAGCAGGAACTTAGGTCTGTTTTGGGCATTGAGCAAAAGGTAGAAGAGACTCCAGTTGAAGCTGACCCTGAGGTTGCTGAAGAAGCACCTACAGCTGAGCCAACGCCTGAGCCAGCACCTGCTCAAGGGCCTCAAACAAACCCCGAAGAGTACACTAGAAAACTTCAAGAGGAAGGAGTCTACGTAAAGGGTGAGGGTATCCGCTCAAAGCTTGACGGACTTCGCCGTCGTTTCTTCTCAGCGCGTAGCTTCATGCCCAAGAGTATGTTTGCTGCACGTGAGCAGAGAGAAGCTAGCATTGCAAAGCAGGGCAACATTGCTCAGCAAAACATCCGTGAGTTCAACAGGTTATTCAAGGCATACGAGGGCGATCAGAATCAGTTGATGGCTGACTTCGACGATGCATTGCGCGGTGGTGAGGGAATGAACAGATTGCCCGAAGAGTTTGCTGGGTTGGCTCAAGAGATGAGAAACCAGATTGATAAGTTAAGTATTGATCTAATCAACTTGGGTGTAGTGCCTGACTCTCAAATAGATAAGGTTATTGGAAACCTTGGTCAGTACCTGACAAGATCCTTCGAGGTGTTTACCAACAAGGACTGGAAGAACAAGGTCAGCACTGAGGTTAAAAATGAGGCTCGAAACTTCTTGAGGGAGCAGAACAGAGAGATGGCTATGATTGACTATCTCAATCCTGAGCTCAACCCAGAAGGTCTAGATGCCGAAGCTTTCTTGGAGAAAAGAGTAGAGGGCTTGATGAACAAGTACCTTGATCCTAAAGAAGCCGCAGCATTTGCGTCGGCTGCCAGCGATACAAAGAACACAAACATTCTCAAGCAGAGAAAGGACATTCCTAAAGAGATCCTAGCTCTTATGGGTGAATACACAGACCCTGCACAGAACTATGCGGCTTCGGTATTGAAGATGTCACAAACGGCAGAGGGTGCTAGGTTCTTAAATACCGTAAAAGAAAACGGTACTGGGGTGTGGTTGTTTGAAAAGGCTACAGGGCAGAACTCAGTTCAGATTGCATCAGAGGGTAGTGAAGCTATGGCTCCACTCAACGGGATGTATACCACTCCTGAGATTGCAGCCGAGTTCAACAAGGTGCCAGAGCAGATGTCTGACTTCATGAAGAAGTACATGGCAGCTATCGGTTCTGTCAAGTGGGCTAAGACCATCGGGTCTGTTGGTACTCACTTTAAAAATGCAGAGGGAAACTTGGGCTTTATGTGGGTGAATGGTCACAGCGACCTCACACAGATTGCAACTGCATATAAAACTATTAAAGCAGATATTGATGGAAAGTCAAAAGCTTTTCAAGATCGCATGAATAGATATATTGAGCTTGGAATCATAAAGCAGAGCGCTGCAATAGGTGAGATTAGGGACATGTTTAAAGATGCAAATATGGACACGGCCCTAATTAACAGAATGAATAACAAAAACCTTAGCAGAAGTCAAAACTTTATTAGAAAGTTTCGTGTGGGCATGAAAAAAGGAGAGGACGTTTATCAAGGCACAGATGACTTCTTTAAAATTGTGGCCTTTGAGAACGAGAGAAACCGATACGCGAAGGCTCAGTTTGGCGTGGAGGCAGAGCAACTGACTACAGAGCAAGCTGCTGAGCTTGATGCTTACGTGGCCGAGTTGGTAAAGAATACCTATCCAACATACAGCCGTGTGCCTGAGGCGATTCAAATGATTCGTCGCTTTCCATTCATGGGGAACTTTGTGTCTTTCCAAGCTGAAGCGTATAGGGTTGCTTGGAATACTATGGCTCAGGGGTATTCAGAAATTAGATCAAAAAATCCTGAGATCAGAAAAATTGGTGCTAAAAGATTAGCAGGTGCATCAACGTACATTGCTTCAAAATCAGCAATAACTGCTTACTATGGAAAGTCAGTAGGAATTGGAGCCATGGGACTAATTGGCAAGGCTATGGACGACGATAATGAAGATCAAAGACAAGACGATCTTCGCAAGTTTATGGCTCCGTGGAGTCAGAACTCACGAGTTTTGCCTTATGATTTGAAGGATGGCAAGTTTTCATATATTGACATTTCTGCATCAGATCCTTATGGTCAATTTGACAAGATTGCCAACTCGTTTATGAGGGGTGAGGACGGTGTTGACTCATTTGCTAAGGGTTTGTTTACTGTAATCGAGCCATTCCTCGGTGAGGAAATCTTGACTAGGCGCTTTATCAACCTCAGCAGAAACGTCAACGACTACGGCAAACCCATCTATAATCCTGCATCACCTGAGACTCAACAGATGCAAGACATTATGGCTTACATGTACGAAGTGATTGAGCCCGGTACACTTACATCCATTCGTAAAATCTATAACTCAGGGGGAAGTAAAGACGAGGTTGGTGGCCAGCTTACAGGTTTTAAACCATACAATGTTGATATCAATCAGCAACTTGGATTTAAAATGGTGAAGTTTAAAGAACAACTGTATAACGCTAACTCATTGAAATACAAAGACTTCAGTCAGGCTCGTGATGCATACAGAGACATCCAAGAGGAGATGCATGAGTTCGCAATGTCTGCGAACAGACTTGGTGTGAGCAAGAAAGATATTATCGAGACGATTCAGAAGTACACACGGGTGAGCAAAAAGCAAGCAGAGGGAATCTTTGCTGGGCGATACAGACCCATCACCCCACCTAAACCAGAAAGGCCTACACGATGAAAGAGAAAAAGAAAATTAGAGACACCAAGCTTGGCTCTTGGTTGAAAGACAAAGCACCTGATGTATTGGGTGTTGTTGGAGACTTGCTGCCAGACAGCGGAGGACTCGGTGTCGTAAAGAATCTGTTGGACAAAACACCTGACGTAGACCCTGCCGAGGCACAAGCTGCCATCGACGCAGAGGTAAAGTATCAAGAGAATGTCACGGCTAGGTGGCAGGCAGATATGGGGAGCGATGTAAAGCTGGCAAAACTGATTCGTCCTGTAACGCTTATCGCCTTGATGTCTATGTTTATGGTGACGATGGTGCTGGACAGCATGGATGAGTTGCCATTTAACGTAAAAGATTCATACGTATCTTTGCTTGAGATCCTTATGCTCACCTCATTTGGTGCATATTTCGCAGGGAGAACGATTGAGAAATCTAGAAAGTGAGAGTAAGAAGAAGATATCAAGATGGCGGTCGCACTAGAGACTTGCTAAGAATGCTTGAGCAAAGGCAGGGTCCCGCTCCAAGCGTTTCTGAATCTATGAGACCTTCTTCTCTCCGAGTATCTAGAGAGGCGCCTGTTTACACATCAAAGGATGATGCCATGCTTGGACAGAGCAGGGCGGGTATGCAGACATTTTTTGGCGAAGAAAGAAAACCTTTTGACGCAGCTGAAGGTCAAGGGATCAAACCCGTATATCCTTTGTCTGAGTTAACTCCTGCGGGAGACGTTAAGGGTATAACTGAGTCTGCAACTCAGGGGAGATTTGGGGAGGCTGCTGCTCTTGCGGCGGTGGCTTGGGCACCGATCCCAACAGAGACTCTTCAGAGAATGTTTAAGTACGTCAGAGACAATTTCGGGGACCGTTCCGACAAGATCCTAGACGTTATTAGCTCTATAGAATCTGGAGGAAATGTTACTGAAGGGATTGATAACACGTTCTTCAGAGTGAACCCAAATCTCTCTGAAAAAGAAAAAATGAACATCAGTTTTGATATTGGTGCTGCCGCTGAAGAGATGTATGAAGACGGGCTCCTTAATGATGAGATTGCAGATCACATGCAAAGTGCTGCTAGGGCCGTATCTAAGGGGACTAAGCTGGATGTGAAGATCGACGCACCAGAGTCAATAGGCCCCTTTAAACTCCAGCCGAAAAGAGACCCAAATGTTTTGCTAGAGTACAGGCCTGATAGTGGTTACGGTGGAGCAGCCATAAGAAGAAATGCTTTTGCGGATGGCTCATACTCGATAGACATTGTTGGCGAGGCGCAGGGCGCATCTAAGCTTTCTCAGGGGAAGCTTATGGGGGAGATGATTAAGGCTGTGCCAGAGGGGGGGATTATAGACATCCCAAACATGAGCACAGACTCATACCCATATATGCTCAAGTACATTGAATCCGGTAAGGCAGAAGTTCTTAAGAACAAAACTACATACGGAGATATCAACGACATGGGTAGTAATCCTGACTTGATGGCTAGGATGTTTGGTGTTGATCCAGTGGATATACAGTTGGCGTTTAATCACACTCAAATGGACGAGTCAGCAGAAGAGATTCTCGCGTCAGCGAAAAGAATCAAACCGAAGATTGATGCAAAGCTCAAGCAGCTTGGACTTCCAGAAAGCAGGCTGGTAGATTTAGATCTAGAAGATCTTGAGTACGGTGACTCACCACTGCATCTCCCATACCCTATTGTTAAAAAGAAGATACCTACGGGCACTTTCTACAAGGGCGGTTCTTTTAGGCCCGTGAAGAAAAGAAGATATCAAGATGGTGGTAGGACCGCTGATCTTTTGAGGATGCTTGAACAACAGCAGGTTCAGAGATCCATGCAGGATCGTATGCCTCAGCCGTCTCCAGCTCCGGCTTCTTCTACTCGCGTGGCCATGCAGCCACCAATGTACACATCTGCTGAAGACGCCATGCTTGATCTAAGTAGGGCTGGTAACGTTACTTTTTTTGGGGAAGAACGTCCCGAGTTTGATCCTACGAAAACTCAAGGAATACAAATGACAAGCCCCCTCGTAGAGTTCCTTTCTCCAGTGGGTGATATCATGGCTATGGGTGAGGCAGATAGTGGCCTTGAGTTTGCTATGGCAGCAGGCTTGGCATTTCTTCCCGGCAACCTGAGAGACGTCAAAGACTTCTTGCCCACGTTTGTCAGACCTGAACAGGTTAAAATTCTTGAAGAAGCTTTAGGTGCTGTTGATGACGTGAGTGGAAACGCAGATGAGCTTCTGTCAGTGAATATGCCTCAGCTTTCCAGAATGAGTGAAAACGCTAGGAAAGAAATGGCCAACGGTCTGGATGAAATGACTGAGGGTCTTGTGAACTTTCCGGGTTTTAGTCAGGAGGAGGTAAATAGGTTGAGAGAAACATCTAAGTACCTTAGATCTCCTGACATCAAACAAACCTCCAGAGCCGCTGCAAAAAAGTCAACAGCACCCCGATCACAGATTGGGGATTTCAAAGTAGAAATTACACCCGACGGCATTGGGTACAGGATGGACGGGTCTGCTGACTACATCTCATTGGTTGAAAATAAGCCCAATGATTTCACACTCGTAGCTATACTTGAAGAAAACGTAAACCCCAGAACTAAAGGGTTGCTTCTTGCTGAGACGATCAAGCAAGTTCCTAAGGGTGGAAGGGTTAGGTTTGGTAGCGTAAACGACCTGAGTACAGACTCATACGTATTCCCCTTGAGCTACATTGAGAAGGGTAAAGCAAAGCCTGACTTAAGCAACGTTGAGTTCTTGAAACTCAATCAGTTGGGTCAGTCCCCACAGGCGTTTGCAAAAGCATTTGACATCGAGCCTCGTCAAGTTGGACTGATAGACGGTAGCGAAAAGGCCTCTTCGGATGTGGTCGCTCGGGTCAAGGCGAAGATTGATGCAAAGCTTCAGTCTCTCAGCCTGCCTGAGTCTCAAGTTTCTGGAGACCAAATCCTCATGCCTCACTTCGACATGATCAAGACAATCGGAAAGGGTGAGTTCAAGTACGGGGGTAACCTCAGAGTAGTTAAGCAAGCACCCAAGGGGTTCAGAACTAAAAGATAAGATGTACAAAGGACTGATTCTTTTTTTACTTCCAGTCGTTGCGTTTTCTCAGCCAAGCTGGGTAAACCTACAGTTTCAAACCGACCAATATGGAGGCGAAAGCACTTGGGAGATTTACATGGTCGGGTCTGATAGCGTGTATGCCGCCGGAGGTCCTTACCAAAATCTGTCTTACAATCAGGAACTGATCACCTTACCCGTTGGGGAGTACAACTTAGTGGTGAGTGATGCGTTTGGGGATGGTATATGCTGTGAGTTTGGTGAAGGTTGGTTTGGCCTTGAGAATACATGTGGTACAAGCATGTATGTGTATGACTTTGCTGAATCTGAAATTACTGTTCCGTTTAATTTGCTACCATGCCCACCTCCTGTAGCTGGGTGTAGTGATGAAACAGCAAACAACTACAACCCAGACGCATATCTTGAGGACATTTGTATATATGATGTTACGTTTAGACTAGACCTCAACGGACCACACCCACCACAGATAATTACCCCAGAAGTAAACTCTTCAGTAAACGGGTGGTGCGGAAACTGTTGGGCCATGAGCGATGATGACGGGGATGGGGTTTGGGAGATAACAGTCCCCATGCCAGAAGGGGAACACCTTTGGAAGTTCTCAGCTGATAACTGGGAAATTCAGGAACTACCAGTAGGGGTTTCTGAGTCTCCCTGTTTTTTGTTTGATGAGTTTGGTTATGTAAATAGAACCATCAACGTACAGGGTAACATGACACTCCCACCATTGTGTTGGGAAAGCTGTCTGCCTTGTGGTGCTATTCCGGGATGTACAAATCCAAACGCTAGCAACTGGAGTCCATGGGCTAACTTCAATAACGGGACATGTACAGGCCTTGGGGCTGACTGCCAGCCATGGGAGACAGAGATTACTACCGTAGTTATTGCAGACAACTACCCAGAAGAGACAAGTATAAACGTATACAACGTCACATCTGACCAAGAACTGTTGGATGTATCTATTGGGGATATACCACAGCTGGTCATTGGTGTGCCACTGTCATTCTCTACGTGTGCTACAGTCGGTGACGTTGTTGAGGTGGAGATATCTGATAGCTATGGTGACGGACTAGGGGCCTCTCAGTGGGGTGGACAGGACGGCGATCTGTTTGTTGTAGCCTGTGGAGACACTCTGTGGGAGTTGCCCGAAGCAGACTTTGGGTACAGCACTTTCTCAGAGTTTACTACACCTACATGCGTCACTGTTGAAGACGTAGTAGGATGTGGAAACCCAGACTACCTAGAGTACAACCCAGATGCAACCGTACAGCTAGATATGCTATGTGAAACTCTCGCAGTATACGGGTGCACAGATACACTGTACTTCAACTACGACTCTCTTGCCAATGCAGAAGCCGCGATAGACTCCTGCTTCTATACACTTACCATTACAGACGGTATTGGGGACGGATGGTTTGGTAGCTGGCTTGGTATCTATCAGGATGGATGGGTGTCGCCACAATACAAGATGGGTCCTAACGACGGCACAGAAGAGGTGTTCGATGTATACCTCTCGGCAGACGAGGAGATAGAGCTGTTCTTCTTTACCACCCCACAGTCACAGAACCAAGTCAACCAGTGCGGGTTCATGCTTGTGGGACCGACTGGAGATACTCTGATTGATATCTCACAGTGGAGCATTACCCCATTCCCCAACACATACAGCGTTACACCATACTGTGGGAATACGTGCGTGCCGTTTGTATATGGATGCACTGATGATGCTGCACAAAACTATGATGCATACGCAAACACAGAGAATGGTAGCTGTTACTACAACGCTGGGTGCACGCAAGCTGGATACTTAGAATACTACACACAAGGATATGATGCTGACTACGATGATGGATCATGCGAGACATTGGCCATCTTTGGATGTACCGATGTAGAAGCTCTGAACTTTGAGCCTGAGGCCAACGTAGATAACAACAGCTGCATAGATGTCATAGAAGGCTGTATGGATATTGATGCATACAACTACAACGAAGATGCCAATACCTCTACAGATGACTGTCTTTATGATGCTGGCTGCATCACTGGGGCTGGAGAGCCATACTGGGCTAACGACTACTGCTACTCATGGGTGATCGAAGTTGATCCCTACTGCTGTGAGACAGCTTGGGATTCGGTGTGTGAGGAGATGTATGACTATTGCGGAGCGGGTGTGACATCAGTGGACATGGCGGTGAGGTCAATGCTTCACTTCTTTCCAAACCCAACACAAGGCTTGGTAAATATTCAGGCACCCATCGGGACCGTAATCACCTTGTTTGATGCGAGGGGAAGGGTTGTTCAGACTACGACAGGCAACACTGTTGAGCTGCCAGTGGCTGGACCGTATGTAATCATGGCCAACTACAAGGGTAGAATCAAGAGAGAAATAATCGTGAGACAATGAAGAGACTTGTAGCCATAGCCTTCATGCTTTTGCCCTTGCTTTTGCTTGGGCAAAGCGACTTCTACAAGAATGTATTGAGAAGAGCTACGTTCTATGCGGCCGTGAACGGAGGTAACTCTGTATCAGATCAGGACGTGTTTTCTGTAGCCACGGGACCTCTTACGACAGACATTGTAGAGACGCCCTTTGACTACTCCTTGACTCTCGGCGTAAGAAAAATTGCAAGGTTTGGATACGAGAACAGAGCCAACATCTTTTACGATGGCACAGAGAAGACATACGGGGATGCAGCAACGGTAGGCAAGTACGATGGGTTTGAGTTCCTTGCTGAGGCTGACTGGAGAAGACAACAGGGTAAGAACTTTCTTGATCAAGACTACTTCGCTAGGTATGTAGCTGACAGCTGGGTCGTCAAGGCAGAATACCTGCAAGACGGATTTGCTGATGTCAGGTACTTTGAGGCTTCAGAGCGGGGGAGGTTGAAGATTGGAAAGAAGCTGTCTCTTAATGCGGGCGTGGTCCAAAGAATATCTCAGCCATACGGGTACGACCCTCTTCAACAATGGCTTCTTGAAAACAATCAGATTCACTACACATCCTTGGCCTTGGAGCAGGGGTATAGTGTCGACGTAAATACAGGTGAGTTCTTCTCTCCCGACGGGGAACTGGTTGCCAACGATCAGGCAGTGTGGGAGCAGGTAGTAATCCCACAGGTTCTTGACGATTACGTTACTGAAAAAAGATCTGAGCTTGAAAGCCAGTGGCTGTACTCAGCTGTGGTTGGGTTCGACTTCTACCACTACGAAAAAGATTTTTGGTTGCACTCGTGGGGCAACGTGATGCCCTACCACCTCGACACAGGCGATGAGTATTCGTATCACAATTTTGTGAACAGTAGCCAGTGGATAGACGTAGGCTTTGGACTCGTCTTTGGAACCAAGATTACAAAGAGCCTCGGTGTGTTTACTGAGGGGAAATACAACAGATACTGGAACAGAGAGTGGCACGACTTCTCTGTGGGACTCAACTACATACTACTGTAATGGCACAACAAATCGGAGAGGATACTAAAGTCACACTAGATCTCAAGACTCTTGGGATGGTGGCGGCTGGCATAGGCACAATCGTGGGAATGTGGTTTGCACTACAAGCAGACATCGCAGAGGCAAAGGAGCTGCCCCTGCCTTCCGAGCCAGAGATCACTCGCATGGAGTTTGATATGAAAGATCAGCTCGTGCGCCAAACAATCATGACAACTCAAGAAGATGTGACTGAGATCAAGGAAGATATCAAGCGCATTGAAGAAAAAATAGATCAACTAAAATGACTTATGAAACTCATATCAACCCTATGTGTATCCTTTGTATTATTACTGGCGGCGGCCTTTGTGACGCCTGCAAAAAATAAAGATCTCTGCGGATCAGGAATTTGCGTTGTCGAGTTCAACGCATCGTTTAACTCACAAAACAGTGTACCTTGGATAGAGAACCTGAACGACTGCGAGACTGCCCGTGTGGACATCGCTACTGCTCCCGAACTTCAGAAGAAACACAAGATTGTTGTTGTCCCAACGATTGTTGTCTTCAACGAGGGGGAAGAACAGGAGAGGTTTCAAGCGAACATCATGATGACGATGGAAGCCACGATTGATGAAGTTCAGGAGGCCGTGGACGACATCATGCTAAACGACTTTTGATCAGACCCAAGTCACCTTGATGGTGAGGGCAATGTCTTCAAGGTCTTTAAACTCGTTTCTACATATCTTATCTATGATCGGATATAAGTAGCATTGCATGACCTCTTCTTCATGTGTCTCTGTAAAAATGCGCTGCAATCCATTGTCACCTATGCCCGCGTCAATGTGAATGAATTTAAAGTCTTTTGAAACAACAGCTTTTACTATCTGGTGATAGTGTTTGTCTGGCTTAAAATCACTCATCACTTCTGTGCTGGAGGCTGGTTCGACAACATGTGCAAGAAGTCGTACATACCAATAAAACCATCTCCGTCAAAGTCCACGCATGCTGCGTGAGATGCTTCACTTACGTACTCCCCGAAGTTGGCGAGGAGCAACAGCAGATCCATAATGTATGTTGACCACATACTTTAACTACGTTATGTGACCGATAAAAGTTACGGGCGAGTAACCTTAACCCTCAGGCTAAATACATCAGGCATGTCCGTAGGCATCAACCTGTACTCCATTCCGTAGTAATCGTGATATGTCTGGCCCAAGACAATCTCATGTTCGAAGTGCTTGACCGGATGATTCCCATCCCAGATTGTTGGGATAATGAGATCGCAGTTGTACTTCTCTGGCTGAACGTATACGTTCTTAGGGGCCGTCATGCATCCAGCAAACAGGAGGCACGACAAAATCGCTACTGTTTTCATCCTGCTAAACTATACAGGCTGATTTGATGCTACAATATAATCTAGTATAATGATGTTTATGTTCATCATTAAAAATGAATGATGTCTTTTATCTCCATCTTGTATGCATCAGCCGCCTCAGGCTTTCCATACTCGTCGGGCTCTCCCTCCTTTACCTTTTTGGCTCTTCTTAAAAACTCCTCCTTGTCCATCCACCCCAGCACCCACCCCTCGTAAGTGTCTCCTACTCTGTTTACCTGAGCAAAAACGTAAGTGTCAACTCTTTGGTGCATAGATGATTCTCCTACATGTACTGAGTAATGACCTCTTGGTACATAAGGGTTACCCTTCTTACTTACTCCTCTCTCTTTTGTCTTGACGTCTATGGTGTACTCGTAGGGTGTACCCTTAGATCTTATCATGTCATAGTCATAGCTGTTCTCCTCAACCACATCGCTTAGGAAGCTTAACACCATCTCCTCCCCCAAGTAACCAACAACGTTCCCCTCTCCTCTTCTTATGCTGTTATTGATATTTCCGTGCCACTTAGACTTTTCCTCTGCACGAGAGATCATGTCACGTGTTATTGCTACTTTGTATGTCCTCATATTCTGCGACGATTGATTTGATCATATCTAACTCTTCATAAATTTCTTTCCGACTGTTGGCCACAACATCAATAACAGATTCTAAATCTGTATTTGGGTTTCCATTCAAGTCATGAAGAGCTTCATACAAATCATCCATCACCTCGTGAACTCTGTCACACGCAATAAAGTAGTAAGAACTGACTCTAGATATCTCCATTCTTTATTGATTCTAGTATCTCCTGTATCGCATGATCAACCTGAGAACTATTCTTTGCAAGAAAGATAATGGTTTTTGAATCAGTTCCCACGAGGTGTTGCATGAAAAGTTTCCATCTCATGGGGAAGTCGTGGTGTGACGGAAGGTATCCCTTGGTTTCTATTATCCAGTCGTGGTCCTTCCCTACAAAGTCTGGCTTGTATGTGATAGGGAGAATGGTCGAACCTGTTCGATCCGCCATCTCCTTACCCTTGGCAGTCATCTTAAAATACTTGTTGGGAAACTTAAACTTCCCCATCAACTCATAGGCATGCTCCTCGTAGTCGAAAGCTAACCCGTATTGTTTAAGCTGGTCAGCACAATACTTCTCTAAAGAACTAGCGTACCTCCCTAAGTGTTTTTTTCTTGTACTAGATCTTTTTTTTGTTGTCTTCCTCTGTCTCTTCATTGTCCGAAGGTATCAAGGGAATTTTTAGAAGTCAAGATTTTTGTGAAAGAAAATCTATGGCTATGGGCATCTGAGATTTTTCCAAGAAGTTAATGCTCTGAAACAGAGCACGTTGGCCAACGCGAGTTGTAAAGCCAGTGTGAGACAGATTCATGATGAGGCAATACGGATCTTCTAGAGGCGTAGGAGACCCTCCTGTCTCTGTTTCACGAACCTTTCTCACATGTATCTCACTCATCTTGCGGATGATAGGGTCCATTGATTGAACCTTTCGATGAATAGTAACGAAGCAATCAGCCCTGTTTACAAACTTTCCCCCACCTTCAGTGTCCTCAGCGTATGGAGCAACCGGAAGTCCGTCTGGACCCTTGCGTCTTTGAGCCTCCGTAACAGAGTGACAGTTCAACCACACAGCAATGTCGTTAGCCTTGCTGAACGTAAGGAACTCACTAGCAGCTTCATAGTGGTAGTCATGTACACCTATGCTAGAGTTCTTCATGTCTAACTTCAATGAGTTGTAAGGGTCTACAAAGATTGCATCAATCGGCTGCTGCCTCATGACCTTCTCCATAAACAACATGATGTCACTGTAGCTGTACACCTGATCGTTGCTAATGACTGTGAAGTGATCTTGCACCCACTTGTATGCTTCCTTACGTTCGAAGTAAGACATGTCTGCAACCTTTTTGTCCATAGCGAACTGCATCAAAGTCATCTTCAGGGATGCGGTTCTGTTCTCAGATGAGTACAGCACCCACTTCCAATCGTGTCTGATGGCTGAGTTTGCAATCAAGTACAGCGCAGTCGTTGTCTTGCCTACGTTAGAGTGACCGTTGATAATCGTAAACTCCTTTTTGTATCTGAAGTAATCGTCAAGCCTTGGGTCTCCAGTGTCTAGCCCCAACTGAATCTTACCCTGAGAGTAGTCATCAATCCATCTGAAGTCTGAGTCATCGGACGAGATGAATGACATGTCACCATCATTGATGAGCATCTCTCTCTTTGCAGTCTTCTCCTCATCAATAAGGTCCTTGATGGGCATCTGCTTACCGTGTTCAATCGCATCGAGTATTGTGTTGAGAGCGTGAGACTCTGACTCGACATCTCTCTTACATATCTCTCTGTGCAAAACTCGGACTGCCTCTTCCTCTTCGATGCGTCCGGCAGATATAAATCCACCCACAAGTCGCGACGCCCTTATCAGCATCACATGCTTCTCACCATCCTCTGCCTGTCGAATCATACGACAAGCAAGGTTGAGCTTCATGTAATCTGTGTGGTCGTATGTCTCGTTGGTTGGAACCTGAGCCTCGGCGTGCTCGGTTGTGAAGTGGCCGAACTTCTTGTAATCATCCTTGATGATGATGTCTGGATCGTGTGACTCGAAGCAGGCTCGCGACTCGTTGATCCCAGACTCGTCTAGTTCAAGTCCATGTGTTCTTTCGAAGTACTTGATGAGTGCACGGAAGTGGTCACGGTGTCGCTCTGGGTTCGTGATTCTGACCAGTGCCTTGACGCCGTTTCCACTAGGCGAAGTCCAGCATGAATGAATGAAATCATCCGTGCCAAGGGACGTCTTGGTCGCGTCAACGTCAACGTGGTCAAAGTCCAAAACAATAAATCCCGAATGTTCGAAGAGCGCGTCATCGGCTCTCGACGAAAACTCCCCGCTGAAACAAACAACGGGGAGCTCCTTCTTCTTCTCTTTGTCACCTGACCTTACTTCATTGACTGTCGTATACGACTTCCCATCTCTGATCCGTGCAAGTGCTTGGCTCAGGTGAATGTGATGGGGGTTCGTCTTGTCGAATACGTCCTTGAATATTGTTACTTTCATTGTCTTGTGCAATCATTAGGAGGATCATGTAACCTGCGAGGTCTTGAAGAGTGTCTTCTGTGTCGTCGATTGGCCCTGAGTTCATGAGTCGCTTGAGCTTGTCATCAATTCGGGCCTTGATACTCGATACAGAATTACCCTTGAAGAATACGTTCAGGGGTTCGAGTGCAGCGTCACCATACTTTGCATTCTTCTGAAGCAACAGTTCTTCCAGCTTCTTACACTTGGATTTTATTTTGGCTCTTGTGTTCATCTACAGATAGGTTCGAGTTTGAAATAGGCTTTTTGGTTAGAATCTCCCTGATGATAATATGCTTCTCTGACTTTGCGTTCTTTCCATACAGTTCTTGTTGGAGTCTGTACATCGTTTTGGAATCATAGGAAGCAATATCATGGGGGGAATCAAAGACAGAGACCACCCACACGACACGCTCGTGCACAACCTTCCGTTTTTTGAAGGCGACACGAGCGGTCATGTAGTAGATAGTGGCGCGATCAGAAGGGGACTTCACTTGATTCGCTTGCCGCTTGCTTGGCAGCGCGCTTCTCCTTAGCAGCGGCGCTGTTAGGGTCGAACACACGGCAGCATGGCTTGCCATTCTTGGACATGAACATGGTCACGTAGAGGTTGCCCCCCTGACCCTGTTCGTTACGAGAAGTTGCATACTTCTCAATCATCTCTTGAAGCTCGGTGTCCTTGAATCGGACGCCCCAGCTGAGGAGTTGACCTTCCTCGTTGTAACGAGGTTCTTCCGAGTACCCTACGAGTACGGAATCATATTGCTTGTCGCTCATGAAAAAAAAAATTAAAGGTTTAAAAAAAGAGCCAAATCAAATACAAGATTGTCACAACAACCTTGTCTCGGTCAGACAACGAACTCGGCGTAGTGGGCCACTGTTTCTGTGTCTCCATCGAGCCATGTTTTAATGTTCTCTAACGCTTCGTGAAACTTCATCTCTCCATTAAAGAGTGTTTCATCTGAGCACTTTACATCGGCAGGATAGAACGGATAGTTCTTCTCTTGCACGACCCACCAAAAGTCCTTGATGTCAAAGACCTTGGTGTACACATACGCTTGAATATCGTAACTGAATCCTATCACGTCCCACTTGAATTTGTTGATCGAGCGCGAAGACTTTGAGTCTACGATGAAGTCGTCCTGAAGACAGTCGAGGAATCCTTTGAGAGGAATGCCATCGTAGTCTACGTTGAACTCCACCTGATACTTGCCACCTGAAAACCTCTTGTCATACAGGCCGCAGTCTTTCAGTCGCTGAATCATTTCTTGCGCTTTCTTCCAATCTTCTTGGCTAACCAGTTCTTTATTCTGTGCTTTCTCTTGCTCCTCTTGCTTCCATTCTTTATATCGTTTTGTATTTCTAGGAGACTTGCCGCCAATAGAATCGACAATGGAAGCATCGTCAAGAACATGATAAAATTCATTTGCTTTGTCAGGTTCAAACAACATCATGTCATAGAGGGATCCGAAGAATAGTGCTTCTGATTCCTTCTTGAGTTGCCCGCGCATGTACATTTCCCACAGCTTCATATCTCCGAGGGCGTACTTGAGTGATGAGTAGGAAAGGTGAGGCTTACCCACTCGCTCCTGAAGTTGTTCGCGCATTGTCATGTTGTTCGCTTTAAAATGTGACGGGGTTGCTCCCCGTTTTGAATTAAGAATATGTCGAGGGCTACGAGAGCATCTCTCTCTGATAGGTAAAGCCTTTCCAACCTTTTGCCATTGATGGTCTTCTCGACCAGCCACAAATCTAGGTTGTGTTTCTCAGATGTGCAATGTTTTACAGACTCGTAAACCTTGTCACGCTTTATCTGCTTCCAAGGAACAAGCTTCTTGTCTTTACCTCGGTTTAGAAGGGGGACAAAGATGCCCCCCTTATTCAAGCCTACTTCCATTCAGGAATGTTCAACCTGAGTTACCTTGTACCTCTTGGGCAAGAACCCTCTAAGAGATAGAAGGGTCGGACACCAGATGCCAACATACAGGCCACCCATTTGGTTTCCTGTGAACCATAAGGTCAACGACAATGTCATCGACACAAATGCTGCGATTAGTAGTGCGTTCTTCATCGTACAAATTTCTTGAGTCCTGCAACCTGCTTGTCAGTCAGTTGAGTTTCGTACTTCTTCATGACAGAATCAAAAGCTTTCTGCTTGTCGCTGCTGCTCTTGATGTAAGACACCGCTTTGTCCATGATGTTTTCTACTGGCGCGTCGAGGGCTTTCGAAAGCTTTTGTACATGAGGATTGTCGACCATCTCCTGTTGCTTTGCGATGGCTTCGTTGACTTCGTTGGCTGAGGCGATGCTGGTATCAATTCCGATTCCGAGCATGGCCAAGGCGCGGCCAACGGCTGAGGTTTCGCAGTTTTCAATGTAGCTGGTCTTGTTGATGTTGGACGATCCTTGCACCTCGTGTGCATGACCCTGAGCGATTACCTCGCCGTCGCCATTTGTAATCGTACACTTGCACAGGCACTGGCTGCCATCGAGCATGTTGATATCAGTGTGGATACCCCACCCGTCATACTTGGTTTCCTGACGGAAGAATTTGATGCGTTCGTTGACTTCAACGTACTGCTTGCCACGAATGTTCGTGGTCTTGAACTTGTAGTTAGACATGTAAAATTGAATTGAATTGATTTTATTTTAACTGTGCATTGCGTCCTCATCGAGGCATTCGCAGTCAGCAAATGTTCTGCCGCAACGCAGACACCTCTCACCTTTGTAGTGTTTGGGGAAGGTGAACTTCCAGAAATACCAGTCCTCGACCCAGTACAGTATGTCTTCGTTCCAGATAACTCTGAGTTCCCTCAATAGTCGTTTTAGTGTCTTCATTGTGCATGCTCTAGTCGGACGACTCGTGTGCAAATTTAGTCAGAGGGTTCTCTTGTTGCAAGGATAGCCTCCATTTTTTTTATTCTTCGCTGCAACATGACTACTGATGCGCGATATGTACTGATTTGTGATTCAAGTGACATCTCGTAGTTGTTTGTCATGGGCAACACACCTGTCGCCTCGGACACTATCTCTGCGATTCTTACTGCGTTGACGTACTTGACCACATACGATGGGTAAAATTCCATCATGGGTTGATGCTCCTTGATGTAGTGGCTGATGGTAGCATGGTGTTTACCCAGCTCCCTCGCGACGGATATCTTGATGGCATACGGAATCATGGCCATAGCAAGGGCTACCCTGTGCTCCACGTTGTCGTGCAATCGTGACACAAGGTCTAGCTTCATGCCAATGTCCTCCTCGTATGCAAGCCTGATTCCGTGAATCACAGCCGCTCTTTCAAGTTTAGAACTCATGTTGCTCCTTTATGCTTTCGAAAATCTGTAAGTAGTATGCAAGACAGGCCATACCTGTAGAGAAGTTGTTGTGACAGGCTCGAACAACATTATCAATGTTGACTCTTGTTTGTTCTTCACCTATGCCCAACTCGTCAAGCTGTGTCTCCGCTTCTCGTATTGTGAATATCTCTTGCAGTTGCTCGTGAGATGTGTCCACACAAACCTGCATGAATGAAGCGGCAATCTCTGAAGCCGACTGCTCCATGAACTCTATGTCACCCATCTCCTTGATGTCTGCAAGAACCATCCTCTTGGCTGTAAAGATTTGCTCATCATCTTGGTGGTCAAACTCCATTGCCATCTCGTATGCTCTGGTGTTATCACTCATTGTCTTTGTCTTTGATTGGAAAGTTTTTGTCTAAGAATCTCTGCATCTTCCTGCGCCTTGCTCGGGCAGTGTGCTGATTCTTTGGAGCAGACTGATCCCGTAAAAAGTACTCGGTTAAGAAGGCGAGGTGGTGTGGTATTTTTTTTGGCATTACTTGATGGATACGTAAATGTCTTCGGGTGCTTCGTCAAAGAACGCAAGGAGCGCGGGGCATAGCCAGAACTGAAAGGTCTCTACGGCTCGGTACATCTTGAAGTACTCGACCATATAATAGTGACCATCGTGTCCGTCATTGCCAATGAGTCTTACGTGTACGTCATGATCCGGGATAGGCGTTGCTCCGAATACGATGCTGCATGATTCAATCGTTGGGTCTGCTTCTCGTCCGCTCATGAGGTCGAACATGATGTCAGCACCAGCCACGAAGGGCTCTTCTTTGATGTCGCGTGAGTCATCGTCGAACATCCATGTGCCGTTCTTGACGTAAGCGAAGAGGGAGAATAGTGAGTTAGCCATAGACTTTTCGTTTGTTGGTTGCCATAGTTTTGAATCGCAAGTTGTCTGCATTGTTTGAATCATCTGTGAACCAGTGTGGGTTTTTACGTGGGTTGTACTTGTAGTGAGTTAGCTTTGCAAGGGGTGGTGGCGTGTCTGAAACCGTGTATGTTTCGCAGTCAATCCAAGCGCAGACAGTCTTGTTTTCGCCCTCGAATATACGAAGAGCTGCTTGCTTGTGGTTGCGTAGAACGCACTGCTTCATAACGATACACTTGGAGTCGGGGTCGAAGTAATCCTTCGTATTTGCTTGTCTATCAAACACTTGCCACCTCATGTAGTTGTCACCACGGGCAAGGTGGAATCGTACTCTGTATCTTTTTTTCATTCATCATTCTTCTTGGTCAGGTCAATAGTGGTGTCATCAACCCCGTGGATACGGCACTCGAACTCTTTGTCTGCACACAGGGTGCCGAGCGCATCAATGACGGTCTCTTCGGAGTAGTCTCCCACCTTGTCGCGCATCCAGTCAAGGTCAAGCTCGTTGTCGAGGTCAATCTCTTTGGTGAAGCTCACCTCGAAGTTGTGGACGTACTCACTCTCTTCGACCATAATCGTTTGCCCTTCAAGCTCGGTACATGCGGCTTCAACCCCGTGTTGCACCCCCTCACGGAAGATGGCGATGGCAACAGCCTTGGGGATGACGGGCATAGTGGGCTTGTCTTCAACTACGCGGGGGTCCCCTGCTCGGACAAGCGTCTCCTTGAAGTCATAGTACTTCTTCTTCCAAGCATTGGCTTGGGCTGTCTTGGCAACGAGGTCGTACTCCAACTTCTTGATGTCGTCGTACTGACCCTGCACCTTAGATTCAAGTTCCTGCTTCACCTCTTTGAGATGCTTGATGGTGTTGGCACTGGCAAACGCGCTGTCCTTCATCTCATCAATACGCTCCGCAAGAAGGGCGCACTCAGACTTGAGCTCACCGACCTGATTTTGGAGAGCTTGCTCACGACCTGTCTGCTCTTGATATGTAGCTGCCTGTTCAATAGCTTGCTTCGCCTTGGCGATCGCGTTCTCTGCGTAGCGGATGCTTGCTTCAAGCTCCTGCTTGGATTCTTGGATTGGATTCATGTGTTCTTGGGTTTACGAAGTTTGAGGCCGAGGTGTTCAGCCACGTAGTTGATGTGTCTTTGTGTTGTTACTGACCAGTAGCCAAGTTGTCGCAGGGTGTCGCCCTCAATGCGAGCGACAGGTGTCCCATAGCTGACAACATAGCCGTTGGCTGTCCATAGGTTTTGTTTGAATCGTGGGAATCTCATGTGTAATTTATTAGCAACATCCGACATTGAACTCACCGAAGTGGTCTGTGACGTCGTCTTGGATTTTGTGGTCATCATCGAACTCTACACGGATGAAGTATTCACCGCCTTCGAATTCGGTGTTGTCAACAACCTGCATCCAATCTCTTTCAGGCATGAACCTGCCGTCCGAGTCACGTAGCTCGATGGTGTCCCATCGGCTGTATCGGTTGTAGCTTCGGATGATGTCTTTGATATCTCGCTTGGCTTCTGCGAGTTGTGAGGGGTGTATTTGAATGTCAATCATTGTCTTCGATTTGTGTCCAGTTGAAAATAAAGTCTTCGAGGTCATTGGCAAGGTTCTCCATGTCAGTGTGTAGGAGCACCTCTTCGCGGTCAACGAGTAGCTTGTGCAGGGCGGAGTATGCACCTGTCTCATTGAGCACGTCACTGATGCGCTCGATAAGCTCTTGTCTCTGGTCGTTGTCGTAGTTGATTGTGTTATTCATAGCTGTCAGAGTTTTTGGGTTTGGGGATACGGAAGGCGTGCATCGAGTAGTCGTCAACGTCGATGAAGGCGTGTTTCCCCATGTATACTTGTTGGATGAAGTCAGTCAGTTGCTCAAGAGCGTCAACTGAATCCGAGGTTGAGTCCATCACATCGGAGGACACACGAGCCACCAAGGACATACACAAGGGGGTGTAGTCCCATGCTTGGGAGGCATCTAGTTGGTCCCACGTAAGCCAACATGACTCGGTGGAGTCAGAGCGATTCGACATGTCAAGCTCGATGACCGTGAACACCTCGACACTCACGTCGTCCATGTTCTCGGCCACCCAGTCGTCGTGCTCCATGTCGGAGGGAACACAAGCGTGGTAGTCCTCGTACTGACGTGTGAGGGTGACATAGATGTCGCCACCAAAGTGGTCGATGTTGACGCACATCTCATCCTTGCGGTACTCGTCAAGTATTT